>Ga0256785_1000687_pt1 | contig 9721 bp, 7 predicted proteins | sample MC6MC0936MT_FD_186041 | JGI IMG/M metagenome (GOLD analysis project Ga0256785, IMG submission 186041) | Metatranscriptome of enriched soil aggregate microbial communities from Iowa State University, Ames, United States - MC6-MC0936-MT... | ecosystem: Environmental > Terrestrial > Soil >... | reverse complement strand
GGCAAGCTGCTGCTCGGCGGGCAGGTAGTCTCCACAGCGGTAGTGCGTGCGCAACTCCACTTCGAGCTTTGCCGCAATCTCTTGCCAGCGGGTGGGGTAACTGGTCGGATGTCTGGATAAGTGCATAGAAAACAAAGCCTCGCTTCTCAGATGAAGTGCTTACGCAAACGTTGAGAGAGGAAATCCAGCAGGCTGACGGTGACGATGATGAGCACCATCAGGGCGCAGGTTTGCTGGAACTGGAAACCGCGAATCGCTTCCCACAGGGTGACGCCAATCCCGCCTGCGCCGACCATGCCGACCACGGTGGCGGAACGGACGTTAGATTCGAAGCGGTAGAGCGAATAGGAGATCAGCAGCGGCATGACCTGGGGCAAGACGCCGTAAAGGATCTCTTCAATTTTGTTGGCTCCGGTGGCGCGAATACCTTCGACCGGGCCGGGTTCAATGGCTTCCACGGCTTCGGAAAGCAGCTTGGAGAGCACGCCGGTGGTGTGAATGAACAGCGCCATGACGCCCGCGAACGGACCGAGGCCGACGGCCACCACGAACAGCATCGCAAAGACCATCTCGTTGATGGCGCGGCAGGCGTCCATCAGGCGACGCATGGGCTGGTATACCCACCACGGCACGATGTTCTCTGCACTCATCAGGCCAAACGGAATGGAGAGAATGACGGCCAAGGCGGTGCCCCAGACGGCGATTTGCAGGGTGACCGCCATTTCGCTGAGGTAGTCTTGCCACTGGCTGAAGTCCGGCGGGAAGAAATCGGCGGCGAAGGTCGCCATATTGCCCGCGTCTTTGAAGAGCAGCAGCGGATCCATTTCCGCGCCCTTCCAGGAGATAACCAGCACCGCCAGCAGGATGGCCCAGCTTATTAGCGAGAACCAGCTGCGCTTCGGCGGCGGGAGGGTGATGGTTTGCATGTTGGCTCCTTAATCTGTTCTCCCTCTCCCTGTGGGAGAGGGCCGGGGTGAGGGCATCAGCGTGCGCATTTCCCCCTCACCCTAACCCTCTCCCTCAAGGGAGAGGGGACTTAAGTTACTGCACCGCTTTATTCACGCTGGTCATCGCGCCGAGCGCGGCGGTCAGACGGTCAAGGTCTTCCAGCTGGGCCTGAATGGTGGCCACTTTGCTGGTCTTCTCCTCGTCCTTCAGTCCCTTGTTGTCCTTCACGCCCTGCATCTCTTTAAACAGCGCCAGCTGGCGAATCGGCACCAGCTGCAGGTCGCTGGACGGACGGAACGGTGCCCAACCCAGACGTTCCAGAACCGCTTTCTCTTCCGGCGTTTTGCCATAGGTCATAAAGAAGTCGTACACCTTATCCTTGGTGCTTTCAGACAGATTTTTACGCCACACAATCGGGTCGCCGGGGATCAGCGGGGATTTCCAGATAACCTTGATCTCTTTCAGCTTGTCCGGCGCGGAGGTCTTCAGCTTGTCGAGGTTTTCGGTGTTGTTGGTGGCGACATCCACCTGCTTGTTGGCCACGGCCAGGGCGTTGGTTTCGTGGCTGGCGTTCACCGTGCGCTTGAAGTCGCTGGCGGAGGCGTTGTTTTTGGCGAAGACGTAGTAGCCAGGGACAAGGTAACCAGAAGTTGAGTTGGGATCGCCGTTGCCAAAGGTCAGCTCTTTGCGTTTGGCAAGCATGTCACTGAGGTTGTTGATCGGGCTGTCTTTGTTCACGATCAGCACGCTCCAGTAGCCCGGGGAGCCATCTGCCGCAACGGTCTGGGCAAAGACCTGGCCGTTCGCGCGGTCCACCGCTTCCATAGCGGAGAGGTTACCGTACCAGGCGATGTCCACTTTGTTGAAGCGCATCCCCTGGATAATGCCCGCGTAGTCCGGGGCGAAGAAGGCGTTCACTTTGATCCCCAGTTTGGTTTCCATATCTTTCAGGAACGGTTCCCACTGAGGTTTCAGGTTCTGCTGTGATTCCGTCGAAATAATGCCAAAGTTCAGCGCTTTTTCCTGCTCTTCCGCGTACGCCGGGCTTAACAGGGTGCTGATGCTGAACATGCTGGTAAAGGCCAGCGCGGCAACGGCTTTGTAGCTCATGTACTTTCCTCGGATCGGGTTTAATTAAGCAGCCTGCGCGTTCTCTTCGACGCGGTTAATGCTGCGGTAGAGATGGTCAAAACGGTCGTTATCAAACTGATGGCTCGCGCCATCAAAGAACACATGCCCCTGACGCAGGGCGACGATGCGCTCGCAGTAGCGCAGGGCGTAATCCACCTGATGCAGCGTGACCACCACGGTGATGCCGTCTTTCTGGTTAATGTCGTGTAGGGTCTCCATCACAATGCGGGCGGACTCCGGGTCCAGCGAGGCGATCGGTTCGTCAGCGAGAATGATTTGCGCTTTCTGCATCAGGGCGCGGGCAATGGCGACGCGCTGCTGTTGCCCACCGGACAGGGTGGACACGCGCTGGTGGGCGAAATGCGCCATACCGACGCGGGTTAGCGCCTGTAAGGCTTCCTGCTTCTGGGAAGGAGAGAACCAGCGCAGACAGGTGCGCCAGAACGGGGTGCTGCCGAGCGCGCCAATCAGCACGTTCTCCAGCACCGTCAGGCGGTTCACCAGGTTGAACTGCTGGAAGATGTAGCCCGTCTGGGCACGGCTCTTGCGGATATCGCTCGCCAGACGCCCCGCGCGCTGCACCGTATTGCCCAGCAGCTCGACGTGGCTTTCCGGCGTTTTATCGCAGGTGATAAGCCCGCTTAAATGGCGCAGAAGGGTGGATTTACCAGAACCGGATGGCCCCAGCAGCGCCACCATTTCGCCCTGCCGGACGGTGAGATCAACGGCATGCAGAGCCTTGTTGTGATGAAAGGTCTTGCTCAGTTTCTCGACGCGGATGACGGTTTGCATGTGCTGGGCCTCACGATAAATGTGGCCTCATGCTGGCGCATCAATGTGACATTTGGGTTAAGTGCAGGTTGCGGGAGTTTGAAGAGTTGAGCGGAGTTTGATGACAGGCGGAGGCAGACAGCCCTCCGCCAGAAGATTAATGCTGTTGCTTCACGACGTTAATCATCCACGGCACGCCGTATTTGTCGGTGACTTTACCGAAACCGTGTGCCCAGAAGGTCTCCTGCCAGGCCATTTCGACATTGCCGCCTGCGGCAAGGTTGTCGAACCAGCGTTTGCCTTCTGCCACGTCCTGGGTGTCAAGCACCAGCGTGAAGCCGGCGTACTGCGCTTTGCTGCCCGGCGGTAGCCCATCACTCATCATAATATCGCTGCCGGCAATGCGGACGTTGGAGTGAGCGATAGCCGAATCCGGAAATTGCATACCGGACGGACAGCCTTCCTCGCTGTTATCGCTTTTTGGCATTTCGCCGAAGGTAATTTTATAGAGAAGCTCTGCGCCGACGGCTTGCTGGTAGAAAGAAGTGGCTTCTGCACAGTTGCCGGCGAAAGAGATGTAGGGACTTAACGGCATAATCTTTACCTCACGTAAGAAAAGCCCATTAAGTGTAGTTGCGGGTGGCCCGGTAAGCGAAGCGCCACCGGGCAGGTCAATCAGTTCTTTTTCACAAACTCAGATTTCAGCTTCATCGGACCAAAGCCGTCAATTTTGCAGTCGATATTATGATCGCCTTCAACGAGACGGATATTCTTCACTTTGGTGCCGATCTTCAGCATAGAAGAGCTGCCTTTAACCTTCAGATCTTTAATGACGGTAACGCTGTCGCCGTCTGCAAGCAGATTGCCGTTCGCATCTTTTACGACGAGTGCGTCAGCATCGTGCGCTGGCTCGGCATCATTCCATTCGTGAGCGCATTCCGGGCAGATGAACATGCCATTATCTTCATAGGTGTATTCAGAATTGCATTTCGGGCAGTGTGGGAGTTGCATATCGGTATCCTCAAAAAGTGTAAACGCGCTGGAAAGTGCCAGCTAAATGACGGCAGGGTGCCGAAAAAGGCGGCAAGTATAGCGCAAATCCACACGGTTGTCGGTGATATTGTGAATTAAAAAAAATGCTAAAAACGTATTGGGAGTGACACTTCCTGTCAGTCAGTTAAGCGATGCTTACGTCATTAACACGGTGGGAAGAAATGACGCGAAATACATAGAATATTTTATTGCCGCAAATTGCTACGCACCTCCATTTCGGATAAGGTGAAGCGACACATTGTTATTTATCTCCGGACTTCGCTGCCATACATATCTTATGGCAGGGGTGCATTACCTCTCTTTTTAGGTGGGTAAATAATGAGGATATATCCTGAAGTTTCTTAAAAATGGGCTACGCTTTTTTCTTTTGGCTATCAGGCCAGGAGAAGATCTCTACACGCCATGCAAGGATAGTGAATTATTTCTGATTATCTTCAATCAGTTATATTTCGGCGAACATGTTTTCCACACGTGATCATATAAGCCTGAACAACATAATTAATACCAGTGGCTTAATAAAAGTAATAAATTTGCGTTAAGGAAAGGCTTTTATCATGCACACACAGACCATTTTTGAATTAAGCCAGGAAGCTGAGCGTTTGTTACAGCTTTCCCTGCAAAATCTTGATACGTTGAAATCAATGCCGACGGCGATGCTGGAAAGCACAACAGCTGCCATTACGGGTGAAAAGAATAACGTTTTACCTTTGCATTTTAGCGCACGCGGTGTCGAAGCGCAGCAGGCGATGCTGAATAATGAATTACGGAAAATAACCCGGCTGGAAATGGTCCTGGCTATTGTTGGCACCATGAAAGCGGGGAAATCGACCACCATTAATGCGATTGTAGGGACCGAAGTGTTGCCGAACCGCAATCGTCCGATGACGGCGTTACCGACGCTGATTCGCCATACGCCGGGCCAGAAGGATCCGGTGCTGCATTTCTCCCATGCCTCGCCTATTGATGAATTGATCCAGCTTCTGCAGAAAAAGCTTTGCGATTACGATCGCGGGATACTGGCCCAGCGGCTGGAAATTGATAAAGACATGAATACCCTGCTGGAGCGTATTGAAAAAGGGGAAGCGTTCGAGAAGCATCACCTGGGGGCGCAGCCCATATTTCATTGTCTGAAAAGCCTCAACGACCTGGTGAGGCTCTCCCAGGCGTTAGGCGTCGAGTTTCCGTTCTCTGAATATGCGGCTATCGAACATATTCCGGTGATTGAGGTGGAGTTCGTGCATCTTGCGGGCCTGGATGCTCACCTCGGGCAGCTGACGCTGCTCGATACGCCCGGGCCCAACGAGGCCGGACAACCGCATCTGCAAAAAATGCTCAGCGAGCAGCTCTCCCGCGCGTCGGCGGTGCTGGCGGTGATGGATTATACCCAGCTTAAATCCATTTCGGATGAAGAGGTCCGCCAGGCTATTTCCGCGGCGGGAAAATCCGTGCCGCTGTATGCGCTGGTCAATAAATTCGATCAGAAGGACCGCAATAGCGACGATGAAGAACAGATCAGGGCGATGATCTCCGGCACCTTAATGAAAGGCAATATCTCGCCCGGCCAGATCTACCCCGTTTCGTCCATGTGGGCGTATCTGGCGAACCGCGCTCGCTACGAGATGAGTACGCACGGACAGCTGCCGGATCATCAGGAGCAACCGTGGGTGCAGGATTTTGCCGAGGCCGCGCTTGGGCGTCGCTGGCGTACGGCGGACCTGGACGATATCGACCATGTTCGTCATTCGGCCGATCTTCTCTGGGAAGATTCGCTATTTGAACAACCGATCCGCAGGCTGATTTACGCCGCCTATGCCAACGCCTCGCTGTTCGCTCTGCGTTCGGCTTCGCATAAGCTGCTCAACTACGCGCAAAATGCCCGAGAATATCTCGACTTCCGCTATCAGGGACTGACGGTGGCCTTTGAGGCGCTGGAGCTGAACATCGCACGTCTGGAAGAGGACATGACGCTTCTCCAGACGCGCCAGAGCGTGGTGAGCGATGAGGTGAAACATGAGGTTGAGGAGGCGCTGAACGCCACCGCGGACTTTATGGTGTCCCAAAAAACGGCGCTTCACCAGGCGATTGGCGATGTGTTCAGCGCGCACCATATTCTTGATTTGGCAGGCATCGATCGGCTGAACCGCCGCGATGACGAGCCGCAAGCGCTGAAGCAGCTGGTTCTGGACGATGAAGGGCAGGCGCAGATTGCGCTGAGTAAAATTCGCGCCTCCTGCGAGCTTATCATGCTGGACGCGCAGACGAAGATCGCCCGCGAGCTGGCGCTACGCTTCGATCAGCTGGAGTCTACGCTGGCGCGTTCCCTGAATGAAGCCATGCGCCCCATTGAGACGCGAATCAAAGAGCATCTGAGCCATGCGGGTTTTCGCGCGCGGATCAGCTTCCCGGCCTTTCAGGCGAGCCAGCTTAACTTCAACACGCGGGCGCTGTTTAACGATGCGATTGCGGAAGATGACAGCCAGGCTGCCCAGCCTTCTGGCGGGGGCAGCATGCGTGAAACGGTCTCTCGATGGCTCAATAATCCTGGCTGGGGCTGGGATGATTATGTGGAAACGCGCACGCGCTATGTTATCGACATTGCGCAGCTACATGACAAATTTAAGCAACATATTGAACAGTTTTGTGAACAAATACGTAAAGCTTTGTCCGCGCAGGTCGATGTCTCTGTTACGGCAGGGATGGCAACGTTCTTTGCAGAATTTTCGCTGTGCCTGACCGGTTTACAGGAAAGCTTGCGTGATAGCCTCGCAGTGCGTCAACAGAATGAGCATTCAACCCGAGCGCTCTGCCAGTTGTTGAAGCAAAGTATCACGACTGCGACGTGGATACAGGAAGATACCCGACTGTTACGCGATGATATTCAAACTCTATTCGCGGCAGAGCAACCATGACAACACAACTACTGGACGGCCCCGGGCGTACGCTGGAGTGTATTAATCCAAAATTTATGGTCGATCTGGTGCAGGGGATAGACGCGGCGCGTCATCCCCACCTGGGACCACAACAGCTGCAGTTTCGTGAGCGTCTGACTCATGAAATCATGACCCATACCCGTCTGCGCCCCTGGGCGATGGCGGGAATGCTCAATGAAAATACGGCGCTGCGCCTGGGGCTGGCGGAAAAACTGGCCGGCATGCTTGACCCGGGTCATCTCGCGCTGACGCTGATGGCGGAGAAGCTGATTGCGCTGCGCCAGCAGACTCACCCGCGCGCCCAGCAGCCTCCGGGTCTGACGCAGCAGTACGCTGAACTCTCTTCTCATTTTACCCAACGCGCAGCTTATAAAGAAAAAGCGCTGACCCAGCGCGGGCTAACGGTGCAGGCGGGTGAGCACAGCGAGCAGATTTTTACCCGCTGGCGGGCCGGTCATTACGATAGCTGGTCGCTTGCCGGGCGCTGTTTTATCGTCCTGGAAGAGCTGCGCTGGGGGCCATTTGGCGATGCCTGCCGTCTCGCGAATGATGATGTGGCGGCCATGCTCAAGGATAATCTGCGCAGCATGGCGGCAAACTATCTGGCACAGGGCATCAATGCATCACCCGCTACCCGCCATTTCTATCACCAGTGGCTGACAACCCCGGCTTCTCCGGGGTTGATCGATCATAAAGATATGCTGGGCTGGCTGGGGGACTGGTGTCAGGCGGATAAACATCCGGTGAGCTGGTCGGTGACGCAAAACTGGCAGACCGTCGCGCTGGGGATGCCGAGGGTCTGCTCGGCAAAACGGCTGGTGGACGGGATGGTGGAAGAGATTTTTGGGTGAATCCCTTACCCCTCACCCTAACCCTCTCCCCGGAGGGGGGAGAGGGGATGGTGCGGTGTGTTAATGATTCATTTCTATTGGTTTCGGTTCTGGCAGGGTCTCTTGCATGTTCCCGTAGCGTTTCGCATACAGTGCGGTGATGATGGGCACCAGAATCGCGGTGACAATCACGCTGGCGGCAACCAGTGCCGTCGCTGAAGCCGCCACCGGTTCGAAGGCCGGGTTAATCTGGGCAATAATCACAGGGTTGGCGACGGCAGCGCCCGCGGCTGAAGAGGCGGCGACGCCCGCCGTGCCGTTTCCTCCCCCGATTACGCGGTCGGCGATAATCAGTGGAATTCCGGTGATAATGATAACGGCGACACCCAGCACAATGCCCAGCAGGCCGGTATCAAGAATGACCTTCAGGTTGATGGTGTTCCCCAGGGCGAAGCCGAAGAACGGGATCAGCACTGGCGTGGCTTTGCTGAAGAAATCACGCAGGTCGTGATCCAGGTTGCCCAGGGCGAAACCGATCAGGAAGGGCAGGATCGCGCCGACAAAGTGGTGTGGTTCAAAAGATGCCAGCCCGGCAGATCCCAGGATCAGCATCGTCATCAGCGGGCCGGACTCCAGGGACATCAGCACGAATGCGCCGGACTCTTCCTTCGTCCCGTACTGGTTCATCAGGCTGGCGTACAGCCCGCCGTTGGTCATATCCATCGCCGAAACAATCGCCAGCACCGATAAACCCGCGAAGAACCCGGTCTGAATTCCATTCTCCGGAATGAAGATCGCGCATATCATCGCTACAGCCCAGGCAACCGCTATTTTGGTTATCACCAGCGTTCCGGATTTCCGTAATACGGTACCCGTTGCCCGCAAATTAATGGATGCTCCAATACAAAAAAACCAGACGGCCAGAATGGGAACCGTGCCCGTTATCATTCCTTTTGTGAAACCACCAAAATAAGCCCCGGTATCGGGAGCAAGAGTATTCAGGATGGCGCCAAGTACCAGCGGTACCAGCATCATACCGCCGGGTATGCGTTCTATCGTGGCTTTAATCTTCATAGACAAACCTCACATCGGATCCCGCTGGACGGGTGATAGGTGTTAAAAATTAGTCAATAAATTCAATGAATTGCTATTGTTGCTTGCGATCTTTTTTCGCTGGCCCTGCAACAAAATTAAATATGTGCTCCCGATCAACCTCATTCGAAAACAACGAAAACGTCTTATTCGGATTTATGATGCGATCATTGGAATAACGATTCAATGAAAATAAAACATCGTTTTAGTTATCTTTGTCACATATTCACTGTAAAACTTTGGGCATGTTCCTGATGATGAAAATTTATGTAAATCTGATGTGAAGTAACGTGGTTTGTTTTTCTGTTAAGTAGGAAACAATGTCGCGTGTGAGGATGTTCTTTAGGTGGGGTAAGGAAGTACTTATTGGTGCGCGTTGACAAAAACTGAACTGAGTTGACCAGCCACAAAAATATGTGTGAAGTTGATCACAAATATAAACGCTGGTAGGGTAAAAAGGTCATTAACTGCCCAGACAGGCGTCAACAGGTTCGGTTGTATCGACGTAAAACGTCAATGTAAGTAAACCTGCTACGCTTGAATAAGGTGATTCGCATGGAGCGGATCCCATGGTTCACAGAACGCAAACTGGACTGTGAAACAGACAGGGCCGAGTCAACGAGGATAGCTATGCTAAGAAGGAAAAAGATTAAACCCATTACGCTTCGCGACGTCACCATTATTGATGACGCAAAACTGCGTAAAGCGATTACCGCAGCCTCGCTCGGTAATGCGATGGAATGGTTCGATTTTGGTGTCTACGGCTTTGTAGCCTATGCGTTAGGTAAAGTATTTTTCCCCGGGGCCGATCCCAGCCTGCAGATGATTGCCGCACTGGGTACGTTCTCCGTTCCCTTCCTGATTCGTCCGCTGGGCGGTCTGTTTTTCGGTATGCTCGGCGATAAATATGGTCGCCAGAAGATCCTTGCCATCACCATCGTCATTATGTCGATCAGTACATTCTGT
>Ga0256785_1000673_pt1 | contig 9842 bp, 6 predicted proteins | sample MC6MC0936MT_FD_186041 | JGI IMG/M metagenome (GOLD analysis project Ga0256785, IMG submission 186041) | Metatranscriptome of enriched soil aggregate microbial communities from Iowa State University, Ames, United States - MC6-MC0936-MT... | ecosystem: Environmental > Terrestrial > Soil >... | reverse complement strand
GTCAGATCAATATAAGGAGACAGTTTTTCTCATTAATTTGTCATTGTGACAGTTTTTATTGCAATAATATTTCCGTCTTTATCGTATGCTATAAACTCAATTTCATTATTAACTTTAAAGTCCTGCATAGTTTGTACTGTTTTCGTTAACATGAATACATGATCACTACGTTTTTGCAAATCAAATTGTACATCGCCACTAATCGAATTATAGCGTACATTAAGCTTCGCAACGTTTGGACAATTCCCATCAATCCGAGCGCTCATTGTAATATAGCCTTTTCGTAACGATACACTTGCTTCTTCAAATAAATCCTCAGGATTGATACAGCTTGAAGCTGGCGTTTTACATAAAATAGCATCAATTAATTTTTGGAATACTTGATGCAACTGTAAATTATCAATGGCATGATAATACGCTCCACCTGTTTCTGCAGACAATTGCATTAAAGTAGCATCATTTACTTGGGATTTTTTGCCCATACTTACTGTGTATACTTTGACGCCTTGCTTTTTCGCGTCATTTATAACTTTTGTCATTTTGGATTTGCTTGTTTTACCGTCAGATACAACTACTATAGCCTTTGATGTTTTCGTATCATTCGAGAATTTTGTTAATGCAATATCAATGCCTGTAAAAATATCCGTCGCACCTTTATCTTTAGATGCTTTATATAGATCTTTCTTCAACACTGCGTCTGTTGTACCTTCACCAAGAATCGTTGCATTTGTGTTGGTTTCGATGACAATGTTATTTTTTGCTTTCAATTGATTGATTAATTCAATCATTTTTTTCCCACGATAATTGGTTGGATCGACTGCCTTCATGGAAGAAGAATAATCCACTACATATGCAATTTCTGTTGCTAATGAACAAGAGTTTTTACTGAAGTATGGATTAGTAAAAATATCTTTCGTCACTGTTTTATCTTTTAAACCCTTTAAAATCGTTGCATAGCGAGGGTCTAATGGATTAACAAGTTTTGCTTCTACTTTTGATTTTCCATAAATAATGGAGTCAAAGTATGCTACAGCAGTACCTGGATTACCTGTATTATTTAATGGATCAGAAGTATTAGTAATAAATGAAGCTGTTTTTTCCACTCCATCAAACTTAATTTTTACTGTTCCTTGATAATCCGTAACAGGTTCTCCACCAGGGCGAACTAAAGTCACCATGACTTTTGTATATCGATCTTTCCCAGATGGTCTAGATGCAGCATCAGCACTTTCTTTCAATGCCTCTACTCGTTTTTTATAGGCCTCTACTTGTCCAAGTAGCTTCCCACCTTGATATTTTAATAATACCGTACGATCATAGTTACTTAGGTTTGTAAAGATAGAATAAATTTTCATGACACTATCATAATGCTCTAGTGTCAATTTTTTTTCTTCAGGCATATGGTTCATAAGTTGAATGATAGCGCCAACTGGATTAATGTTCTCTACCTGCGAGGCGATATCATCATCAATACCTTGAACGCGATAAATTGGACGACCATCATCAGAAATCATATACATTATTTCTGTTTTGGCTGGCGTTGTTACAGAGTTATCCAAACGACGATTTAAAAGTTCCTCAAATAGATAAACTGAAATATCGTAGTTTTCAAATTGCAAAATAGCATTTTCATAACCTAGAGCAGGATATTTAGGATCAGATCCTCCGTAACGTAAATAGACATTTTGGACATTGCCTAAAGCGTCCGTTACATTTGTTTGCTGCCCTATACTAAATAACTTTTTATCTCCATCATACTTAAAAGGAATTGGCGAGTACACATCAATTAAGTTTTGTGTGAAGAACTCTGGTAATTTTTCATATGGGACATACGGCGGTGTCACACTACCATTATCATCATCCTTATTTGTAGGATCATATACTTGGTAATCAATACGCAATTCTGGTTGTGGTGAATAACGAACTTCTGCATTTAACTTCTCTCCAACAAGACACTTCATTGCTGGATCTGTATTATTAACTAGTTCAAAGGAAATTATATCACGCACAGACTTCGTTAACTTTGGCGCAACAACTATAGCTGACACAGTCGAACCATCAGATTGGACAGTTTTAACAGCTTCGCCTGAAGTATCGACAATTGTGCCGTAAGTTGACGTCACACGGAATGTATAAGATTTATCATCCGCAATAGGGTCACCATTACAAGCCTTTAACGATACAGTTACAAGTGTGGAATCAACTTCATTCGCAATTAAATCAGGTTTTTCCACGACAATACTTTGTAATGCATTATTAACATACTCAGGTCCAGTAAAATCATTTGAGTTATCTTTTGGCTCTTCGAAATCCTCACTACTAGAACCCATGAATCCTGGAGGTAAAGTAATGCTATCATTATCACGACCAGCTGCACTACGCTTTAACCCTTGTACAGCAAAATTGCCATTTTGAACAGCTCTGTATAAGAATGTAGCAACATCACCACGTGTTAATTTTGTCGATGGATTGAAGCTTGCAAATGTATTTTTGCCCGTACTGCTTGTAGATAAATCATTTGAATATAAATATTGAACAGCCTGTGGTTCATCTAAATCCAAGCCTTTAAAAGCAGCATAAATTCGTGCAAATTGACCCCGAGTAGCTGCTTTTGATCGATTAGCATTTACATGTGTCCCATTAAACGGTAAATAAAAATCGCTATAAAAGTTATAGGCAACACTATCTAAATAAGATAATGCGTAGTTACGATCTAGCTTGGCAAACATGAGGACAAGCTCTCGATCTGTCACTTGCTCATTAGGTTGAAAGTTATTGGCGTTGTTCAAAGACATCAAGTCATTGTCAACTGCCCAGGAAATAGCCTTATAATTATTGCTATTCGTCGGAACATCTCTAATTGTTGTGGCTGCTTGAGTGATAACGGGTGTTGCTGTCATCAGAAGTAACATGAAGCAAAGCGTAGTAAGCAATGCTTTTTTTACATATGTCATTGTTGCTCAGTCCTTTCCTTAGTTAAAGAACAATATGTCATCACGATAGTTTTGTTTTAAGTCATCTTCTAAATATTTCAAGAAACGTTCAAGGACAACTGATGCTTCCGCACGAGTCAGGGGTTTATTTGGATTAAAACGTCCAGCAGAATCGCCAATCATTAATCCAAGTTCATTGGCAATATAGATACCATCTCTAGCATAGTTTGGAATTTGGTTGTTATCAGTAAACTTCGTTAAATATCCAGGGTTCGGCGCTCTATTTTCCAGTCCTAAGGCACGAACAAAAATAGTCGCAGCCTGTGCTCTTGTGATTGCACCATCAGGCATGAAATGATCGGCAGAAACGCCTTTAATAATACCTTTATTTAAAGCTGATTCAATATAGGAATAGTCTTTAACAGTACGTTTTAAATCCTTAAAGACACTTGTAGTAGGCGCTTTTTTCGATTTCTTTTCTTCAAACACACGTAAATCAACCGCTTTACCAATAGCTGTAGTAAAATCAAGGCGTTTCATTGGCGTATTAGGTGAGAAGAAATTACTTGAATCCGAATAAATACCTAGTGAATAAAGTTTTTCAATTGCTTCTTTAGCGAAATGACTTGTTAAATCACGGAATTTAGGAATAATGAGACGCTCAATAGTTGGCATATATTCTGTATCTAAATCAAGTGTCCCTTTTTGTCCAGAAGCTAAATTATACGTGTATTCCGATATAACATCTTTTTCACTAACAACTGCATATCCACCTTCAAAGCTTCCTAAAGTACCTAGATTCTCCTCGTAATTTAGGACGCGAGATTTACTTGTAGATAAACGATTTTTCACATGGCTCGTCTTGCCATCGCTAAAAGAATAAACAGACTCTGTAATTTGTGTTTCAGTTGCACCCCAAAAGTTTTCATAGCCTGCATGTCTACTATCAGTGTCAATCGTTACAGTGTTTTTAACTGCATTTTTCCCTTTGCCAGTTTCAAAGGCATAAGTCTTTCTTGAAATAACATTTCCCGAGTAATAATCAGACGCTGCACGATTATCTGTAACAGTTCCTTGAGAAAATTGATAATCGACTAAAGAATAAGTAATCGATCCAATAGTAATTTTTTCAGTGTATTTCTTAACTTCGCCATTAGAAGTTTTTTGGCCGATACTTGCATGATCTACGACATCTGATTCGTAGGCGATGTTTCTTGTTAATGTAGCGCCATTGTTTCCAGTTAACTTCATGCTATACGTTTCAGTTAGTTTGCCCTTTGATTCTTTTTGTGAAATTTTAATATCTTTACTTGTCCCTTTAAAAATAACGGGTGCTCCTGAAAGGAATACGGCTTCCTCATATGTATATTCATTTTTTACGGCACCTGTTGTTTCTAATGAAGCAGCCGATGCATTGAATGGTATAGTCGAACTTATTACAAAAATAGCTAGAACGACTACCATTAATTTTGACAAATGTTTTTGCATTCGCTTGTCCTCTCTTTCACTGTGCATATATTGCATCATGAACCTAGTTTTAAAAAATTCTAAAAAACAAAAAATCTGCTTGTCTTTCGAGAGTATTTACAATATAGCCCATAAGCCTACGCGAAGTAATCTTCCTCTTCCGATTTTAATTACAACGCTTTTTTGCTAATACTATTCGCATTAGACTCGCAGATTTTTAGTTTGTTATTTACATTAATCTACTAAAATAAAATGACCTTTCACAAATCGATCTGATAATACAACTAAACGATCAGAAGGCTGTAAGTCAGAAGCCTGAATCACTTTACCTGCTTTTATCAGTGTCGCTTGGTCAATATTCATATTAACCATTTCACCTGCTTCATACCAACGCCCATTTTGCCATTGACTAACACTCTTGACGTTAATGACAGCTGGGTAAGTAGATTTCACAGACTGTAGCTTTCCTGTAAGCATTAATGGTGCAACAGGTTTCGCATTATCTAAAATATGAAGTGCTTGTACATGCCCATCCTTCACATAGAAGTAACCATAATCGCCTTCCGATAAATAAAGTTCAATATCAGGCATGATGCTATATGTTTTATTGCCGTCATCTACCTTTGCCTTTGTCGAATTACTAACTGACAGAACAGTATGATCGGTTTTCTTGAAAACATTTGATTCAATTTTCATTGCATCGTCAATTTCAATAAGGTATCCATCAGCTTGCGATAAACGTCCATAATATAATTCATGACCAGCTAAGTTAGGTGACATAAAGCTATCACTCGTCACTTGCACTACCTGCGCATAATGATCACGAGCAGCACCATCCGCTATTACAAATGCTGTACCATAAGCCATGAGCCCTGTTGGTTCAATTAATCGGCCATTACGAATTAAAATAGTTCCATTATGGAAATACATTGTGCCTGCTGTTTTAAGCTTTAACAGTTGGTAATCTGTATCTACAGAAAGCATTGGTTCGTAATAAGTTCGTTCATTGTTTTTCAATACCACAATTTTCTCAATAACTTCTTTTCCAAATTGTTTTACAGTCGCGTAGTATGCTTCACTACCAATATAATTTTTTAGTTGACCTTTCTCTACTTTCGTATTCCCTACATAAATAGGCACCTTAGACGTAAAAGGCATTGTTGAAAGATCTGCAGTTGTTTGCGAGCCAAATTGCCAGTTAACAAAAGCATGTTGGTTTTTTACGGTTAATTTATTGGCATTGGGGTTAACTGCTTGTATTTCGCCTTTATAAAGGTTTTCTACTAGAGTACCCGTTTCACTTATAGCTACTTTTGTTACGATTGAGGTATTTTTATTTTTCAAACTCAATTTAATTCGATCTCCAACATACAGTGCACTAATATCCGTTGCTGAAGATCCTTTTTGATAATTGGTTTCTTTATTTATATAATAAGTTGTTTCTGCACCAACATCCGGCTTAACCATAATAAATAATCCATTAGGATCAATACTCGTTACGACACCAGCAATTGTGGAACCGCTGCCTCCTGTTGATGGGACATTCGTTTCTGTAGGTAAATTGGAATTACCACGTAGTTCCACCACACTTCTTAAAGAGATTTCAGCTTCCACTTCCATGCCCATTTTAAAACCTTCTATTGTTGTGGACGTATTATTAATAAATAAACGAGTGTTTTTATTAATATTGTAAGTTACAGTACGTCCACGATCATTTTGCAATGTCACCTTACTAAGCTGCTTTTCTATGGTGCCATCTGGCTTTGTATATTCCGAATATGTTACATCGACAAAGGTACCAGTCACTAATTGGGCAGCTTTAGCTGTTTGGTTAAAGGAAAAACCTACAACCATCAGTAACATAATCAATAATATGTATGAAAATTTTTTCAAAAATCCTGCCTCCCTACTAAATATTAGTAATAAATAGTATATCGTATTATTGGTAGTTTTTCTCATTCAAAAAGTTACAATTTCTATCACGATCACTAACTTTAAAAATAGAGGTAGCTTTCAATTAAAGCTACCTTGTCTGCTCAGACCTGAACATCAATTGTATGTCCGGCTGTCGGATGTGGAGCATCTAACATTTCAACTAATTGTTCTGTGTTTTGCTGTTGCATCTCCATTGCTTGTTTTGTTACAGCCAGTGATACATTTTGCATAAGTGTTGCTTGATTCATCGATATTGATAAAGCTGCTATATCCATACAGTCCACCTCCTATCTACTTTATCGACCAATTATTTAATTCCTCAAGCATATTCCCCAATTTTCTACATAGCTTTATTCTAAAAAATAAAAAGCATCTACAGTCCTAAACATTAGAACAAGTAGATGCTTTTTTTACATTCTATTTTCGATAGTTCGCCAAGCCTCTTCAAAACCAAGACCCGATTCTGAAGAAAAGACAATAAGTGGATCATTTTTTTCCATCTCCAATGTCTCTTTGACAATTTTTTTATGCTTATCCCATTTACCTTTTGGAATTTTATCTGCCTTCGTTGCAATAACAATGCAAGGAATATTATAATGCTTTAAAAAATCATACATCATGCGATCATCAGCCGTTGGAGGATGACGTAAATCAATAATTTGTACAACTGCTTTCAGTTCTTGACGCCCTGTAAAGTAACGCTCAATCATTTTCCCCCACGCTTCACGCTCTGACTTCGAAACCTTTGCATAACCATAACCCGGAACGTCTACAAAAAATAATTGCTCTTCGATTTTATAAAAGTTAAGGGTTTGTGTTTTACCAGGTTTAGATGAAATACGTGCTAAAGCTTTACGTCCGATCATTCGATTAATGAAGGAAGATTTCCCTACATTTGAACGACCAGCTAATGCAAATTCTGGCAGTCCATCTTCTGGATATTGGTCTGGCCTTACCGCACTAATGACCATTTCGACATTATGGACTTTCATTTTTCTAAATACCTCCGTCCAGTGCATAGGCTAATACTTCATCAGCCGATGACACTAGTTTAAATGTAAGTTGCTCACGGACACTGTCAGGAATATCTTCTATATCGCGTTCATTATCCTTTGGACAAATAATAGTCGTTAATCCTGCACGGTGAGCACTTAATGTTTTTTCTTTCAAACCACCAATTGGTAGTACTCGACCACGTAATGTGATCTCGCCTGTCATCCCCACTTCACGGCGAATCGGGCGGTTTAGAATAGCAGACACAATAGCTGTCGCCATTGTAATACCTGCAGATGGTCCATCTTTAGGAACTGCCCCTTCTGGAACGTGAATATGAATATCATGAGTATCGAAATATTCTGAATCTACTTCCAGCTGTTCCATTTTTGTTCGAACATAGGATAATGCTGTTTGAGCAGATTCCTTCATGACATCGCCTAACTTACCTGTTAGTTGCAATTTCCCTTTTCCACGTGTTAAGGATACTTCTATTTGTAATGTGTCACCACCAACTGTTGTATAAGCAAGACCTGTAGCAACACCTATTTGATTTTCTTTTTCAGCCTGTCCATAGCGGAAACGATGTTTACCAAGTAATTCTTGTAATGATTTCGAGTTAACTGTTACTCGTTTTTTCTCACCAGAGACAATTATCTTGGCAATTTTACGACAAAGCGTAGCAATTTGACGTTCTAAGCCACGTACCCCTGCCTCACGTGTATAATAACGTATAATATCAATTACCGATTCATCCTTAATAATAACTTGCGTTTTTTTCAAACCATGTTCTTTCAGTTGCTTAGGAATTAAATGATTATTCGTAATTTGTGCTTTTTCAATTTCTGTATAGCCTGCTATAGAAATAACTTCCATACGGTCTAATAATGGCCCAGGGATACTACTTAAATCATTAGCAGTGGCAATAAATAGCACATTTGATAGATCATAAGACTCCTCAATATAGTGATCACTAAATGTATTGTTTTGCGCAGGGTCTAAAACTTCTAGCATTGCTGCAGCAGGATCCCCTCTAAAGTCATTAGACATTTTATCAATTTCATCTAATAAAAATACCGGATTAATGGTACCAGCTTTTTTCATCCCTTGGATAATACGACCTGGCATAGCTCCTACATACGTACGACGGTGACCACGAATTTCAGATTCATCACGAACCCCACCTAACGAAATACGAATAAACTTACGGTCTAAGCTCTCTGCAATGGAGCGAGCTAATGAGGTTTTCCCTACTCCTGGTGGTCCCGCTAGGCAAAGTATTGGTCCACGGAGCGAATTTTTCAGCTGACGGACAGCTAAATATTCAAGAACCCGTTCTTTAACTTTTTCTAATCCATCATGATCACGATTCAAAATGTTCTCAGCATGATCGATATTCATCCGATCCTCTGTTGCATTTGTCCAAGGTAATGAGATTAGCCAGTCGATGTAATTCCGAATAACACCACTCTCAGCACTAGCACCTGGAATTTTTTCATATCTATCTAATTCTTTCAGTGCCACTTCTTTTGTCGACTCAGGCATACCAGCTTCGTCTATACGTTTACGTAATTCTGCGACTTCACCCGTTTTCCCTTCACGGTCTCCAAGCTCTGTTTGGATAGCCTTCATCTGTTCACGTAAATAATATTCCTTTTGCGTACGCTCCATTGATTGCTTTACTTTTGAATTAATCTTTTTTTCAAGATCCAATACTTCTTGCTCATCATGTAAACGGATAATTAAGTGATCGAGTCGTTTCTTCACATTGAGCATTTCCAACACTTCTTGCTTATCTGCAATTTTAAATGGTAAATGTGATGCGATAATATCTGCTAAACGTCCTGGTTCCTCAATATCCGCTACAGTATTAATGGTTTCGGCTGTTATTTTATTAGAGGATTTAGCATATTTTTCAAAGTACGTTAATAGTGTACGCATTAAAGCCTGCGTTTCTACATCTTTATCCATCGTCTCTTCTTTAATGTCAATATCAACAACTGTATAATTTTCTAACGCACGATAGTTTTCCCAAGAAGCACGAGCAACTCCTTCAACTAAAATTCGCAACGTACCATTTGGTAATTTTAACATTTGTTTGACATAAGCCATTGTACCAATCGCATATAGATCTTGTTCTTCTGGTTGTTCATCGTGCATTTCCTTTTGTGTTACCAATAAAATCATCTGGTCCTCTAACATTGCCTGTTCTAGCGCCGCTACAGAACGATTTCTACCCACATCAATATGTAACACCATCGATGGGAATACTAAAAGTCCACGTAAAGGCAATAATGGTACATTTGTTGTTTTTTGTATGGTTACCATGCGGGTATTCACCTCCGTCAAAATTTTCATGTTCACATCCCGCGCTACTAGTATGTGTTTAAAAAACTGATTCACACTAGTTATTGAAACGAGCCAAAAATTTCTACAAGTCAGTTAGCTAGTATGTAAAAATGAATAAAAAGCTGACTGTCGATATGTGCGAAAATTGCACAATCGAAGTCAGCT
>Ga0256785_1000664_pt1 | contig 9905 bp, 8 predicted proteins | sample MC6MC0936MT_FD_186041 | JGI IMG/M metagenome (GOLD analysis project Ga0256785, IMG submission 186041) | Metatranscriptome of enriched soil aggregate microbial communities from Iowa State University, Ames, United States - MC6-MC0936-MT... | ecosystem: Environmental > Terrestrial > Soil >... | reverse complement strand
TGGAAAGTCCGGTCTCACGTCTGAATCGATGGTATGCACTATGAACAAGATCGCCCTCGACGGGCTGCGGGAACAGTTGCGCGGGCAACTCGTCACTCCTGAAGATCCTGACTACGACGCAGCACGCGCCGTTTTCAACGCGATGGTGGACAAGCGTCCTGCCGGTGTCATCCGTGTCGCGCAGGTCTCCGACCTCTTCCGCGTGAACCAGAACATCCCGCCACGCTGAGCCGGGAGTCCTCCGGGTCCACGTAGGCTTAACCCATGAGGTTTTGCAGCTGATGGGCCACAGTCACTCCCACGGTCATCCGGAGGGTTCGGAACCAACTCCGCAGGCGGTCGCGTCCCGTAAAAGGGCCAACTGGCTGCTGGCGGCAGTCCTGGTTCCCTTGGGCGTGCTCACCCTTGTGGCGATGTTGCTCATGTGGCCCTCGGGCAGCCGGGAAGGGATCAGCTTTTCAAGTCCCTACCAGGCGGCCCCAGGGGTCACGTTCGACACCGGCAGGATACAAAGCGTGGTGGTGGAAAGCTGCAGCCAGACGGGTCAGCCGAGCACCAGCCAGCCAGACTCGAGCCAGCCCACCACAGGCCAGAACCAAGCCGGCGGCTCACAGTGTACCTTCGCCTTCACCGTGCCGGACAAGGGCGGGGATGCGGTCAAAGTGGTCATCAACCCCGATGTTGCGATGTCCCATGGAGTAGACGTAGGTGACTCCATCCGGTACCTGAATCTCTCCGGCGTGCAGGGAAACAGCGCGGGCAGCGGGGCGCCGTCGTACGTCTTCGTCGACTTTGTGCGCAACATCCCCATTGCGGCCCTGGCAGTGTTGTATGCCGTGGTGGTAATTGCGGTGGCCCGGTGGCGCGGCTTCCGGGCGCTCCTGGGCCTGGTGGGTGCCTACTTCGTCTTGGTCAGTTTCATCCTGCCCGGTCTGGTGGAGGGCAAGCCGCCACTCTTGCTGGCATTGGTAGGGTCCACAGTGATCATGATCGGCGTCCTCTACTTTGCCCATGGATTCTCTGCGAGAACGTCCACGGCATTGCTGGGAACCATTTTTGGGCTGGCCATCACGGCGCTCCTGGCGGCGTGGGCCACTGACGCAGCCAACCTGGCCGGTGTGGGCAACCACGATGCTTCCACGCTGGTCAACATGTCACCGCAGATATCCATTTCAGGGATCATCCTCTGCGGCCTCATCATTTCCGGCCTGGGCGTCCTCAATGACGTCACCATCACCCAATCGTCGGCGGTGTGGGAGCTGTACGAGCTCGCACCGAACACCAGCGCCCGGAAGTTGTTTTCTTCCGCCATGAGGATTGGGCGGGACCATATCGCCTCCACGGTGTACACCATCGCGTTTGCCTACGCAGGTGCGGCACTTCCCATTCTGATCATTGTGATGCTGTACGACCGCCCCTTGGCAGAGGCCCTCACCAGCGCGGAATTGTCGGAAGAAGTCATCCGCACCCTGGTGGGCTCCATCGGGCTGGTCCTCGCGATCCCGGTCACTACCCTTATCGCCGTCCTGGTGGTTAAGGCCACCGGCATGAAGCGCCTTGCCGCCGCCGGCGGACCGGCCGTGACTGCCGACAGCCTTGAGGATACCGGCGCCCTGGCCGCGGCCGCCGCCGTCGTGGGTTCCGGGCAGGACGGAACGAACGACGCCGGTTACCGGCAAAGTGCCAACCCCGAACCGGCCGCCGGGACCAGGCCGGCACGGCCAGGGAGTCGTCGGGCCCAGCGCGAAGCGGAGCGCCGGAGCAGCGATTGACCGGATGACATTTGTCATGTCGAACCGATGACACCCGCTACGGGTGCGCGGACGGTTCCCCGGCTTGAATGGGTGTACAAGACCTATTCCAGGGAGAGCAATGACAACACCCGGAGTGCCGGCCGTTCGCGCCGCCGGACTGCATAAGAGATTTGGCAAGGTCCAGGCGGTGCGCGGCCTGGACCTGACCGTGGAGCAAGGGGAGGTGGTGGCGTTCCTTGGGCCGAACGGGGCCGGCAAGACCACCACCATCGACATGATCCTGGGCCTCAGCACGCCGGATGCCGGCGAGGTTTCCATCTTCGGGCACGCGCCCAGGGGAGCAATAGCCCGCGGGCAGGTGGCGGCCGTCATGCAGACCGGAGGTCTGCTGCGGGACATCAGCGTCAGGGAAACAGTGCAGCTAACGGCGGCCATGTTCGATTCGGCCCGGCCTGTGGACGAGGTCCTGACCCGCGCCGGAATCCTGGACATCGCCGATCGCCGGGTTGAAAAGTGTTCCGGTGGGCAACAGCAACGACTCCGCTTCGCCATGGCGCTGGTCTCGGACCCTGGACTGTTGATCCTGGATGAGCCGACCACTGGAATGGACGTCGCCGGACGCCGCGACTTCTGGTCCGCCATCCGCGCCGATGCTTCGAAGGGGCGCACCGTCATTTTCGCTACCCATTACCTGGAAGAAGCCGACGCCTACGCAGACCGGATCGTGCTGGTGCGCCAGGGGACAGTGGTCGCTGACGGCACCGCAGCCCAGATCAAGAACCTGGCTTCCGGAAGGACCGTCCGGGCGTCGCTTCCCCCGAGCGACCGCGCCCTGCTGGCCGGATTGCCTGCGACCGACCATGTGGAGTTCGACGGCGGTCGCGTCACCGTCCGCTCTGCAGACTCGGATTCCGTGGTCCGGTTCCTGCTCACCAGCACCGGCGCCCATGATCTTGAGGTCGTTGCGAACAACCTTGAGGAAGCCTTCGTGGCCCTCACCGCAGACGAGGCCGGGCCGGTCACGGCCCCCACGGCCATGGAAGGGAACCGGGCATGAGCCAGGGAACAGCAATGCAGGACCGCCGGCCCTCTGCGGGCGGCGTCAACACCACATTCCTCTGGATTGAGATCAAAAGGATGCTCCGCAACCGGCGGACCATCATGTTCACGGTACTCATGCCGGCGATCTTCTTTTTCATCTTCGGCCTGTCCAACAAAAACCAGCAGTTGCCCAACGGGCACAGCTACGGGCAGTACATCCTGATCAGCCTCACCGTCTACGCGGCCATGACAGCAGCAACGGGTGCGGGCAGCCAGGTGGCTGTGGAACGCGCCCAGGGCTGGAGCAGGCAGTTGCGCCTCACGCCCCTGTTGCCCGGTGCGTACATTGCCGTCAAGGCCGCCGCCGCGCTGACTCTCTCCTTGGTGGCTGTGATCGCCCAGTTCGTGATCGGTGCCCTCGCCGGGGTGACCATGGACGCCCAGACATGGCTGACTGCCGGACTGGTGGCCTGGGTGGGTTCCCTGGTGTTCGCGGCCCTGGGTCTTTTTGTGGGATACCTCATGCCAAGCCAGAACGTCATGCAGATCCTGGGCCCGGCACTGGCGATCCTGGCCATGCTCGGAGGGCTCTTCATGCCGATTGAAATCATGGGCGATACGTTTGGTGCCATCGCCAAATTCACGCCGGCCTACGGGATCGGACAGCTGGCACGAAGCCCCATCACCGGGGAGTTCGATGCCCTGTGGATCGTGAATGTCCTGGTCTGGCTGGCGATTTTCGTGGGTGGGGCAGCCATGGCCTTCCGTCGTGACACCAACCGTGTCTGAGCTGACCGCCCGTGACTAAGGTGGGATCCATGAGCAGCCCGTCCTTGTGGGAGACACTCCGCGGTCCCGGACCCCGCAAATGGTTCATCGGCGCGGCGTTCTCCATTGTGTTGTGGGCCTGGCCCACCTGGAACCTCGTATGGTCCGTGGACGAGCCCGTGAGTTGGAAGGTTCTGGCCTCGGCGTCGTTGGTGGCGTTCTTTGCGGCATACGCCGTCCTGCCGATGTTCAGTCGACGCCGGGACGTCCGGACGGGTTTGGTGTGCGTCGCTGTGCTTCTGGCACTCAACGGCCTGGTGATTCTTCTGGTGGGCAAGGAAGCGCTGTGGACCTGGCCATTCCTTGCGTGCGCCATTGGAATGACCACGCTGCCGCCCCGCGTTGACTTCGCCCTGATCATGGCGCTCTCCGGTATTTCCCTGGCCTCGGAGTTGGCTGAGGGAAACCCGGAGCAGGCATTCTTCCAGCCGGCGCTCATCTTGTCCCTCGGATTCATGATGTCCTCCTTCGCGCGGCTGATCCGCCAAACAACGGAGCTGCGGGCCGCCCAAACTGAACTCGCAGACGCCGCTGTGGCAGCCGAACGCAGCCGGGTGGCCCGGGACATGCACGACATCCTTGGGCATTCCCTGACCGTCATAGCAGTCAAAGCGGAGTTGGCGGGCCGCCTGATGGAAGCAACCTCTGACAGCCCGGCCAGGGACAGGGCAGTGGGGGAGATCAGTGAGGTCCAGGAGCTGGCCCGTGGTGCGCTCGCCGACGTCCGGGCTACGGTGGCCGGCTACCGCGGGGTCAATGTCCTTGCCGAGCTTGCGGCAGCGAGAACGGCCTTGGAGTCGGCCGGCATCCAAGCCGACCTTCCCCGGACAGTGGAGCAGGTGCCGGCCAAGTATCGGGAACTTTTCGGCTGGGTGCTGCGGGAAGGCGTCACGAACGTTGTGCGGCATTCAGGCGCCGTCCAGTGCCGGGTCCGGTTGACGGCGTCGACCGTTCTGGTGGAGGACGACGGCGTGGGGCCGGGGCCGGGAATACCCGGCAGCGGGCTGGCCGGGATCCGGGAGCGGGCGGCCACCGCCGGCGGAACGGTAAGTATTGGTGCGAGCGACCTGGGAGGGTTCAGATTGGCTGTAGACGTATGACCATCCGGTTAGTGATCGCGGACGATCAGGCCTTGGTCCGGGGTGCCCTCGCTGCCCTGTTGGGGCTTGAAGCGGACATCGAAGTAGTGGCTGAGCTGGGGGATGGGACCGGTGTGGTTGCGGCCGTGGTGGAGCATGCGGCTGACGTGGCCATGCTGGATGTCGAAATGCCAGGCCTGGATGGTATTGCCGCGGCGGCCGCCGTTCGCCGTGCGGCGCCGTCGTGCCATGTCCTGATGGTCACGACGTTTGGCAGGCCGGGATATCTCAGGAGGGCCATGCAGGCCGGTGCGTCAGGGTTCGTGGTCAAGGACACCCCGGCGCGGCAGCTGGCCGAAGCCGTTCGACGGGTGCACCACGGACTGCGGGTGGTGGACCCCTCGCTCGCAGCTGAGTCTTTGATGTCAGGAGACAGCCCGCTGACCGAACGTGAGGCGGAGGTGCTGAAGGCTGCGTCCGACGGCGGCACGGTGGCGGACATTTCCAGGGCCGCGATGCTTTCCGAGGGCACCGTCCGGAACTACCTCTCGGCGGCCATGGCCAAGACCGGTGGGCGGACGCGGGCCGAAGCCGTACGGTTGGCCCACGAGAACGGGTGGCTTCTGTGAGGGCCCGGGTACCCGATTTGCCCGCGTTTGCAACAATGGATGGGTGACTGTAGTAGCAACGCCCCCCGCACCAAAGCTCGAGCTCCCGCCATTGAAGCTCGGCGGGATCACCGTGGATACCCCGGTGATCCTTGCCCCGATGGCCGGAATCACCAACTCAGCCTTCCGCAGGCTCTGCCGTGAATACGGCGGCGGCATGTATGTGGCCGAGATGGTGACCTCGCGTGCCCTGGTGGAGCGGACGCCGGAATCGTTGCGCATCATCTCGCACGACGACGACGAAAAGGTCCGCTCCGTGCAGCTCTACGGAGTGGATCCGGTAACAGTTGGCGCCGCAGTGCGGATGCTGGTCGAGGAAGACCGCGCCGATCACATCGACCTTAATTTTGGCTGCCCCGTACCCAAGGTGACCCGCCGCGGTGGCGGCTCAGCGCTGCCGTGGAAAATCGACCTCTTCACGTCCATCGTCAACACAGCGGTCAAGGAAGCGTCCAAAGGCGGCATTCCGCTGACCATCAAGATGCGCAAGGGCATCGACGAGGACCATCTGACCTACCTCGACGCCGGCCGCATCGCCCGTGACGCGGGCGTGGCCGCCGTCGCCCTTCACGGCCGGACTGCAGCGCAGTTCTATTCCGGCCAGGCCGACTGGTCCTCCATCGCCCGCCTCCGTGAAGCCTTGCCCGATATCCCGGTGCTGGGCAACGGCGATATCTGGTCGGCCGAGGACGCAGTGCGCATGGTTCGGGAAACCGGTGTGGACGGCGTGGTGGTGGGCCGTGGTTGCCAGGGCCGCCCTTGGCTGTTCGGAGACCTCCAGGCAGCCTTCGAGGGCAGCGACCAAAGGCACCGCCCCGGACTCCGGGAGGTGGCTGAAGGCGTCTATCGCCACGCCGAACTGATGGTTGAGACGTTCGGTAACGACGAATACAAGGCGCTGCGCGAGATCCGCAAGCACATGGCCTGGTACTTCAAGGGATATGTGGTTGGCAGCGAACTGCGCACTAAACTCGCCACCGTCCCCACCCTGGAAGTCCTCCGCGGATACCTTGACGAATTGGACATGGACTCGCCCTACCCGGGCGTCGATTCAGAAGGCCCCCGAGGCCGGGCCGGCTCGCCCAAGAAGCCTGCCTTGCCCAAGGATTGGCTGGAAAGCCGTCAGCTGAACGCTGAACAGAGCGCCGATATCTCGGCCGCGGAGCTGGACGTGTCGGGCGGCTAGCCTCACACGTGTAAGACTGGCTCAAGAAGCACCGCACCCGGCGCTTGAAGGAGGCAGATACCCATGGGAACCGAAGCGATGATTGGCCACAACGGAACCGCACACGATTACGTGCAGGCAATTCCCGGCTACGTCGACGCTGATTCCGCGCGTTGGGTCGAAGAACCCCGCAAGAGCAACTACCGCTCGGACTTCGAACGAGACCGGGCCAGGGTCCTGCATTCCTCGGCCCTGCGCAGGCTTGGCGCGAAGACCCAGGTAGTGGCTCCTGACACCGACGACTTTGTGCGTACCAGGCTGACGCACAGCCTCGAAGTGGCCCAGGTAGGCCGTGAACTTGGGCGCTCCCTGGGGTGCGACCCCGATGTCGTGGACACCGCCTGCCTCAGCCACGACCTCGGCCACCCGCCCTTTGGCCACAACGGCGAGTCTGCGCTCAACGAAGTGGCGCACACCATCGGTGGGTTCGAAGGCAATGCGCAGACCTTGCGGTTGCTGACCCGCTTGGAGCCCAAGGTGCTGTCTGAAGACGGTCGCCCGGCGGGGCTTAACCTCACCCGGGCAAGCCTGGATGCGGCATCCAAATACCCGTGGTCAGCCGTGGACGCCCCGGTCATCCACGGCCACCGCACCAGCAAGTTTGGTGCCTACGAGGACGACCTTCCCGTGTTCGAGTGGCTGCGCGAAGGTGCGCCCGGAAACCGTTCCTGCATCGAAGCGCAGGTCATGGACCTCGCGGATGACATCTCCTACTCTGTTCACGACGTGGAGGACGCGATCGTTGCCGGCCACTTCCAGTTGAAGTGGATGGAGAACCCCGACCACCGTGCACGGGTGGTGGGCTACACCAAGCAGTGGTACCTGCCGCACCACGATCCCGCGGAGATCGACGCTGCCCTGGCCCGGCTCGAAGCCACCAAGGTGTGGGTCCGTGAAGCCGACGGCAGCCGGAAGTCCATGGCCGCGCTGAAGGACATGACCAGCCAGCTGATTGGCCGGTTCTGCCAGAGCGCCATGGAGACAACCCGCGGACATTTCGGGCCGGCCAACCTGACCAGGTATGACGCCGAACTCATGGTCCCGGACGAAACAGTCGCGGAGATCGCAGTCCTTAAGGGCCTGGCCACCACTTTCGTGATTTCCACGGACCATCGTCAGCCGGTGTACGAGCGTCAACGGGAAGTGCTGCACGCGCTGGTGGGCGTCCTGAACGCGACAGGCGACCGGCACCTGGAGCCGATGTTCGCGTCTGACTGGCGTGACGCCGTCGACGACGGTGCCCGGCTTCGCGTGGTGATCGACCAGGTGGCCTCGCTGACCGACGCCTCTGCCTTGGCCATGTACGAGCGTTTGGTGGGCAGCCTGCCATCACTCTGGTGAAGCCGGGAGCCCACGCCCGAGCGACTAGGATGGTGACGTGGCTGGCCTGATCAAACGTGAAGATATCGACGAAGTACGCCAGCGCACGGATATCAAGGAAGTCGTTGACGGATACGTCACGCTGAAGGGCGCGGGGCTGGGCAGTTTCAAGGGACTGTGCCCCTTCCACGATGAACGCTCGCCCTCCTTCACCGTCCGCCCGCAAGTGGGCCGGTACCACTGCTTTGGTTGCGGCGAGGACGGCGATGCCATCTCCTTCATCCAGAAAATGGACCACAGCTCCTTCCAGGAGGCCGTGGAGAAACTGGCCGCCAGGATTGGCTACGAGCTGCGGTACGAGGACGGCGGTACCGGACCCAGCCGCGAGGAAGTCGGCAAGCGTCAACGGCTGCTGGACGCCCACAAAATCGCTGACGAATACTTCCGCGCCCAGCTGTTGACGCCCGGAGCGGCGGAGGGCCGCAACTTCCTGGACGGCCGCGGCTTTGACCGTGCCGCTGCTGAACACTTCGGTGTCGGGTACGCCCCGCAGGGCTGGGACGCGCTGCTGAAACATTTACGTGGCCGCGGCTTCACCGACGCCGAGCTGAAACTGACCGGCATGTTTTCCGAGGGCAACCGGGGCATTTACGACCGTTTCCGTGGCCGGCTGATCTGGCCAATCCGCGACATCGCGGGGGACACCATCGGCTTTGGTGCGCGCAAGCTCTACGACGACGATCAGGGCCCCAAGTACCTGAACACCCCCGAAACCGTGCTGTACAAGAAGTCCCAGGTCCTTTACGGCATCGACATTGCCAAGAAGAACGTTGCCAAGGAACGGCAACTGGTGGTGGTGGAAGGCTACACAGACGTCATGGCCTGCCACCTCTCGGGAGTCTCGACGGCGGTGGCAACCTGCGGCACTGCTTTCGGCACCGAGCACATCAAGATCGCGCGACGCCTCATTTCCGACGACGGCACCGGAGGGGAAGTGGTGTTCACCTTCGACGGTGACGCTGCCGGACAGAAAGCTGCCCTGCGGGCCTTCGAAGAGGATCAGCGGTTCCAGGCCCAGACTTACGTGGCTGTCGAGCCCAGCGGGGCCGACCCCTGCGACCTGCGCCAGCTCAAGGGCGACGCTGCTGTCCGTGACCTCATCCTCAGCCGCAAGCCACTCTTCGAATTCGCCATCAAGGCATCGCTACGCCGGCATAACCTCGACACCGTGGAGGGTCGCGTGGCAGCCCTGCGCGAGGCCGCTCCAGTGGTCGCGCAGATCCGCGACTCCGCCACGAGGCCCGGCTACACCCGTGAACTCGCCGGCTGGCTCGGGATGCCCATCGAGGAGGTCAGCCGGTACGTTGGGGCCGCCGCCAAGCGGGGAGCACCCGGCGGTAGCCCGACAGCCGGAACTGAACAGCAGGCGACGGCGGCAGCGCCGCCGTCGTCCGGTCCCGTTTTCCAGCGTCCCGACCCGCGGGACCCCGTGGCTGGCATGGAGCGCCAGGCCCTGGAGGTTGTCCTCCAGGATCCTGCCGTGCTGGGCGGCGGTGCGTGGGAACGATTCGAGGCATCGCACTTCTCCACCCCTGCGTATGGAGCGGTCCATGCGGCCATCAGGGCCACCGGCCTCGCGCACGCAGGGGATCCTGTGGCGTGGGTGGAGCAGATCCGCCAGGAAGTTCCCGAGCCGCTGCGCTCGTTGGTCTCGGAACTCGCTGTGACGCCGTTGCCGGCCAGCACTGCGGAGGCCATGCAGCGGTATTGCCGCGATATCCTGGCCAGGCTCTTCGAGCTGCAGATCACGCGGATCAAAGCGGACAAGATGGGCCAGCTTCAGCGACTCGATGCTGCTTCAAACCCCGAGGACTTCCAGCGCCTGAACCGGGAGCTGATGCAGCTGGAAATGGAGCGCCGGGCGCTCCGGGCGGACGGCTGAGGGCTCGATTTCGTTTTCCAGCGAGGCCCTGTTAAGCTAGTAACCGCT
>Ga0256785_1000656_pt1 | contig 10005 bp, 9 predicted proteins | sample MC6MC0936MT_FD_186041 | JGI IMG/M metagenome (GOLD analysis project Ga0256785, IMG submission 186041) | Metatranscriptome of enriched soil aggregate microbial communities from Iowa State University, Ames, United States - MC6-MC0936-MT... | ecosystem: Environmental > Terrestrial > Soil >... | reverse complement strand
GACCAAACCAACTGAGAAAAGCTAAAAAAGCAATCGCAATAAATCCCCAATGCCATGACACATGATCAATCAGGAAAGCACCAATGACTGGGCCAATCAAAGGGGCAAGCAAAGAAATATTTGCCATCAGTGCCATGACTTTAATGGCATCACGCTCTTCAAAAGTTTCTTGAATCGCAGCATAACCTACCGCTGCGATCACAGATAAACCAAAACCTTGCAAGAATCTTAAAACAAGAAAACTTTCAATATTGTGGGTAAACAGAATTAATAAACAGGTGATAACAAAAAATGCAACACCTGACAATAAAACTTTCTTACGTCCTAAACGGTCAGACAAAGGTCCGAGTATCCCTGCGACGCATGCCCCGCCGAGGAGATAAAATGACATAGATGATGGTGCCCACGCACTACTCACACCAAATTCCTTGGTAATTGCGAGCATCGCAGGTTGGACCAAATCATTACCGATATAAACTGAAAATTCAAATAACACCAACGCCAATGGAAACATAAGCGTAGCGCGACTCAAACTTGCAGTTTGTTGTTTTTGCACTAAATTTTGCATTGTTTTCTACATATCATTATCGGCTTGCATCGCTCACACTACTTTTTTTAAAGATAAGTGTACGCCCAATGACAAGCACTGAAATATAAATATTAAATTGTGGAATTTACGTTGAATAAAGGCAGTTCAACACCGTATTCACAAGGTGTCTAATTCAATAGGTAAAGTAATTGCTGAAACTATATTTGTGAGATTTTTTAACTTGACCCGATCTATAAGAAAGCTCATAGAAGTACACACAGGTAAAGTTTGGGTAGTCTAACACAGACAAATTTTCAGGGGAAGTTGAACATTTATTATTCTTCAGCTACTCTAAATACTGGTTAAGCTGATATAAATAATTTAAATGAAAAATAAAAATCCTGTATCACTGATCATTATTGGTCTGATTTTATTGTTGATTAGTGGAGGACTTTATTTTATAAGTTCTGCACCAAATATTAGCGCTGAAGATCAGGCTCGATGTGAACAATTGGTTCAAAAGAAATATGCGGAAGATTCGAGCTCAGTGATTGAAAGCTGTAAAACAGATACAGGCTTTGTGGCCTTGATGGATGTTCAGGCCAATGGTACTGGGTCGGCTGAAGATACGGCAAAGGCAATTAGTTCAGCCAACCATAAAGAATTGGGTTTTGGTATATTTGGCAAGTTCTTGATGGGATTATGCGTAGGTGTCGGAATTGCGATGCTAATCAAAGGCTTGATTGCACTCAAAAACAAACAACAATCGATAAATTAGCTATCAAAGCAAATTATAATTCACATAGTTTGCTTTATTCATCATGTAGCACTTTTGATTTGATAAATGTGCCACGTTTAATATCATCATATGCTTCAAGAATTTCAGCGTAGCTATTCATCACAAAAGGGCCATGACCGTTGATGGGTTCTTGAAGCGGTTTGCCTGTCAGCAGCAGCAATTTACACTGTTGCAATGCCGTAATTTCTAAGTCTTGTTCTAAGCTCGACATGACGGCAAGCCCTTGCTCTTCAAATATCTCATCTTCAGCTTGAAACAATGCCTTGCCGGTTCGTAAATAAACCAGTGTGGTTTCCCCTGCGCCAGCGGGCAATCTCACCTTATGCCCTGCTTGGATTTCAATATCTAAAACATGAAGTGGCGAATGCGTTTTTGCTGGCCCTTGTTGTCCTTGATAATGCCCAGCAATCACCCGTACCGTTCCTGCGCTATTCAGAAGTTCAATCACTGGAATATTTGCTTTTCGTAAACTCTGATAACGTGGTGGGTTCATTTTATCTTTAGCTGGTAAATTCACCCACAGTTGCACCATTTCAAAATAGCCACCCGTTTTTGAAAATACCTCACTAAAGACCTCTTTGTGTTCTACACCGGAAGCTGCGGTCATCCATTGCACATCACCCGTTGAAACAATACCACCACCACCCGATGAATCACGGTGTTCTAATTCACCAGCAAAAATCAGGGTAACCGTTTCAAAACCACGATGAGGATGCTCACTCACCCCTTTGCGTAAATTGGTCGGTTTTAAAACACCAGGTCCTAAATGATCCAGTAACAGAAAGGGAGAAACCGTATTGCCTAATTCATAGTGCGAAAATACAGAAAGTACAGGATAAAAATCTCCTATCGCAAATCGGGTGTCATTACGATGAATAAAGGCAAGGGTTTTCATAGTGTCACTATTCTCTGATTGAGTAAAAGCATTAGCCATAAAAATGTTGTTTTAAATTAAAGCTATATTCGGTGAGATATTGCTTTAATTTTTCAATATCATTAGTAGGTTCAATCGTTCTTAGATTAAGGGCTTCAATTTTATCTTCTAACAGTTTTAAGATCTGTGCTTGTTCAGCGACAGGTAATTGTGCTTTTTCTTTTTGCTGTTTTTTGATTTCTAAATAATCTTCTGCCCAATGACGTAATGGATCATGGGAGTCGATTTGATCAAACAATTGCGTAATCTGGAGTTCAGGCATAATTTGCTGTGTTGCCAACTCTGCTGACATCAGACCACGAATAGAATAAAACACTTTTTTATAGGTAAAGTTATCTGCAGTTTGCATGACATGCATACCACCTTTAGCCAGCGACAAGTAATGATAATACAGAGCTTTATAGTCTATTCGTTCAAGTAAGCCATCTCTAAAAATTTCCCATTCAGGAAATTGATTGAAATAGACAATATGTGCACGTACCCACTCTAAAACAGTCGGATTACTTTTTGCCAAAAGTCCAAACATTTTATTTAAGTCGAATGAAACGAAATCAAAGTCGCCATCCATGATCTCGATTAAATCACGGTGTTGGCGATAATCGTAATATTGTGCCTTGGAGGGTAGATGAAAACCACGCACATCGTAATCACTGTCTGGACTTGCCATGCCCCATAAACGACTACCGCTTTCGATATAAAACAGTGGATGTTCATCTCGGTTTTGGAATAAGTTTTGAATTTCTTGTTGGATGTTCATTGTGTTCACATTTTGGGTAAATCTATAGGTTTTATAACATCAATTTCAGTGCTTTTTAAATTTTCTTTGAATTCAAGATCGACTCCCCTTTATTTTTAATTTAAAAGTTTTATCAATAATCGCTTTAATTCATCATGATACTTACCAGCATAATTTGCTTTATGTTGGATATATAGCCAAGCCTCCTAATTATTCATACAAGTGATTTACATCAAGCCATTGATCATAAATAAAGCTTATTTTTTGTATGAACTTTTAGAAACTGTTGGTTATCAATTCATTTTTTGTACTTTTAAACCCTAAATGATTGTCCTACCGTGGGGCGACATGGATGTCGCCGTTGGGCGGGGGTACAGGACGTACCCCTCGCCCAACATGAGCAAAAACAAAGCAGGGCTTTGTTTGCAGCGCAAGGTTTGGTATCACCTACGAAAAGTGAGGCATCGCCTATGCAATGGTATTTAAACTTTGAATATAGGGTGTGGCATTGCAAGCTTTTTTATAATCAAACAATTGATTTTTACATGTGATTGATTTAATTAAAAATATCAATCAAGAGAAGTTATATTCTTGTGTATGAGTTTTTTGACAGATTGACTATCATTCAACTTCTTGTATCAGTCAAAAATGCGAAAGATCAAAAGCATTACCTACAATTAAAATATTCATTTATTGTGCTTTGCCAAATAAAAAACGTACCAAATCTGATACGTTTTTATCCAGCATTTCTATCTATTTTCAATAAGAAATATAAAACAGCCAAAGATAATTATCCTTTAGCTACAAATTTTGAATTTCTTAAAACATTTTCATGACGCTCTAATGCTAATTCTATGAGTTGAGTAATTAATTCAGAATACGTGATTCCACTTACCTCCCAAAGCTTTGGATACATACTGTTATTAGTAAAGCCAGGTAAAGTATTTACTTCATTTAGTAAAACATCGCCATTCTCAGTCAAGAAAAAATCGACACGTGCAAGTCCCAAACAACCTAAAACTTTAAAAGCTTTAATCGAAATCTCACGAATCTTATTACTTTCCTCTTCTGAAATTGAAGCAGGAATCACCACTTCAGAAGATTGATTATCTATATATTTTGCTTCATAAGAATAAAAACTAGACTTTACAACCACTTCACCACAAACACTGGCTTTGGGATTGTAATTACCCAAAACACCGCATTCAATTTCACGACCTTTAATAAACTTTTCAATCAATACTTTGCTGTCATATTGAAATGCGTTTTCTAAAGCAACAATAAACTCTTGTTCGTTTTCAACTTTACTGACACCCACTGAAGAACCTTGATTCGCAGGTTTCACAAAGACTGGAAGTCCTAAAGTATTTTGAACCTCATGGAAACTCACTGCGTCTGGCTGGTAAGCATGAACAGTTAAAAATGGTGCAACCGCAATCCCAGATCCTTGTAACAAACGCTTGGTGACATCTTTATCCATACAAATTGCAGAACTTAAAACATCTGAACCAACAAAAGGTAGATCTAAAATTTTAAGCATGCCTTGTAATGCACCATCCTCGCCTAAAGTCCCATGAATGATAGGAAAAATAACATCTATGGGTGGTAATCCTTGCGCATTTTCAATTTCAAAGATTTGAGATTGTTTTGACTGCAAATAATCTTCATGTTCACGAGGGGCGAGAGAAATTAATTTAGGATCGTGGTCATATTCTAAATAATGAGTAACATCCAAGATACGCCAAGCACCATCTTGGTCTATTCCAATCAAACTAAGATCAAACTTTTGCAGATCTATTGCATCCACGATATTTTGTGCTGATTGTAGTGACACACGATGCTCTGATGATTTTCCACCAAAAATTATTCCAACTCTAGTTTTTGCCATTTTTGTTTGTACCCTGATTTTAATCTTCCAAATCTTTAAATCCCGATAAATAATTGATCAAGGACATTTTGCCTTTTGGAAGGTCTTGGTGTTCTTACCACGATAACACTGATATTCCTTCTGCATATCTATACGTTTCCACTGACCATCAATATTTTTAAAGCTATATACGCTACGAATAGAACGTACTGAATCATCCATCAAACCCGTTTCAGTCAACTTCACTTCTGCAACAGTAGGTGATTCCACACTATTAAAATATTGGCGCAACTCAACAGTCGCGAGATCCTTACGTAAATCAGGACGTTCATTTAAAACCTGACTTAATGGGGTCTCTGAACCACCCACTTTATTCATTAAATTTTGTGTTGTTGCACAGCCAGATAAAGTCACTAAACAAAATACTGAAATTAAACTCAAACGATTCATTCTGATCACCCTAAAACTAAAAGCATAGCCTAATGATGCTATGCTTTTTAAACGTACACTATTTAAAAACTGTGTCTTTATGACTCAGCTGCAATATGGCTAACATCGAGCACTATGATTTGTTGATCATTTTCATCAAACATCAAGGCTTGATTACCTAGATCCAGCATATAAAAATGCCCTACATTGGTTAGAAAATGCCAAGCAACAATCTCTTGCCCATTATACTCATGTGATGGATCACCAATGGTAATACGATCTAGTTCCTGACCTGCTTGCTGGCATAAGGCTTGAATAATTTTAAAATAACGGGGGCTGTTTTCAGCTGCCTGCTGTTTACGTTGTTCTAAATTTGGAATTTTGGCTGTAACTTGCTCGATAATCGCCAAGATTTGATCTTCATCGACAACCTGTAGCTTTGGATGCTGTTTTAACCATCGACTATTGATTTCAATCAAATCTTCACTATCATTCAATGCATAAAATTGGTCATCAAAAGCATTGAGAATATCTCGCTGCTCATTTTCTCCAAAGTATTCACCCTCTAAGAACTGTTCTAATTGCTCATCCGTAAACTGATCAATTAAATCCGCACTTTGCTCAAAGAGAGCCGAATGCCCAGTCGCATTCATGGCTTTTAATCCTTCACGAACATGTTTCACCATGAACGCATCCCAACCTGTGTTATAAACAAATTGTGAAAAACCGCCATTATTCACTTGAGCAAGATAGTAATCGACAAAATAACTATATAAAGCCTCTGCGGATACTTCATCATATTCAACATAATGTTCAAATAAGCCATTTAAGGTATCAATATTGGACATAATCACATCATAGTGATCATCACTATCTAAACTTTGTTTAGAAATTAAAATCTTATCAATGAGCATAGTTTTCAGTTTCTTATCAATATTTAAGCGCAACCAACATAACAAATTTTCAGCAATAAATGGCGACCAGCATGTAACTTTATTTTATCTTTTGTTTGGCAATAAAAAAGCGCTTCTCTCGAAGCGCTTGTACAAGCGAGCTATTTAAATCATTACAGATCAAATAACTTACCTGGGTTCATGATGCCATTTGGATCAAACACTTTCTTCAAGGCTTTCATATATTCAATTTCTTCAGCAGTCCGCGTGTAATCCAGATAAGGCTTTTTGGTCATGCCTACGCCATGCTCTGCAGAAATTGAACCGTCATATTTCTTCACAGTTTCAAATACATACTTATTTACTACCTGACATTTGGCAAAGAATTCATCTTTAGATAAATTCACAGGTTTTAGAATATTTAAGTGCAGGTTTCCATCCCCAATATGGCCGAACCAGCAGATTTCGAAATCAGGATAATTTTCAGCGACAATCGTATCAATTTCCTTAATAAAAGCAGGAACATGTGTAATCAATACTGAAATATCATTTTTATATGGGGTAAATGGTGCAATCGTTTCAGAAATATCTTCACGTAAACGCCATAAGCTTTGAACTTGTTCAAGATTTTGGCTCATCACCCCATCAAGCACCCAACCTTGTTCCATACAATGCTCGAAAATTTCCATCGCAGCATCCATAATCGGCTCATATGGTGCTTCAAATTCAAGTAAAACGTAGAATGGGCATTCTGTTTCAAATGGACGTTGCACATGACCACGATCCAAAACTTTTTTCATCGCAAGTTCACCAAAGAACTCAAAAGCAGTTAAATCAATTTTGCTTTGAAATGCGTGCAATACTGGCATGATTGCATCAAAATCAGGAACTCCCAATACCATCACTTGTAGATCATGTGGTTGACGTTCAAGTTTAATTTCAGCTTCGGTCACTAAACCTAAAGTCCCTTCACTACCAATAAATAAATGTTGCATTGCATAACCTGTAGCATTTTTAATCATGCCTTTGTTTAAACGCAATACATCACCTTTACCCGTCACCACAGTCAGACCAAGTATCCAATTACGAGTCATGCCATATTTGATGACTTTAATCCCGCCGGCATTGGTTCCAATGTTACCACCCAATTGTGATGAGCCCGCAGAAGCGAAATCAACGGGATAATACATCCCTTGTTCTTCTGCATAGTTCTGCAACTGTTCCGTCACCACACCCGCCTGAATACGCACCATACGATCAGCTGGATAAAATTCTAAAATTTGGTTCATTTTGTCGAAACTCACGACAATTTCACCATTGGCAGCAACAGCACCTGCCGATAAACCTGTACGTCCACCCGATGGAGTAATCGCAACATTAAATTGATTAGCCAATTGAACAATAGCTTGCACTTGTTCTGTGCTCGATGGAAAAACGATGACCGATGGCTGAGGATCAAAATGCTTAGTATGGTCTTTGCCCCAATTTTCTAAGCTGTCAGCATCGGTTTTAATCCGGTTTTCACCGACGATTTGCGTCAATTGGGTCAATAATTCAGGTGCTATCGTTACTGGAGCATTCATCGTTTTGCGGACCTAGCAAGAAGTAAATAAGTGGTTGTCGTACTATAACATTCGAGATTTTAAATCAGTCTGTGAAAATTTTTCAGCATTTTTTTACAGCTGAAATCGTCAATTTTACTGATTTTAGCAGTATTTTACCTAGATGACTGCTGAGGATAAAGCACAGATTTGATTCACATTATCCACACTTTGTGTATAAAGTGGCTGCAAGCACTATAAAAATCAATGCATTAGCATTTCATTTAATTTTTGAATAATGCTTATCAGAAATCGTAGATAAAATATCCACTGTCCTGTCACAATCAAAATATCTATAGAACAAGGTCTATGGTATCATATTGCGACTAAATTTGGCCTTTGTAGCGGAGCCGTAATGAGCCAACATCTTTCACTACCTAAAGATAAAATTCGTTTCTTGTTGTTAGAAGGCGTTCATCAAAACGCAATCGACACGTTAAATGCTGCCGGATATACCAATATCGATTCCCGTAAAACTGCGCTTGAGGGTGAAGCGTTGCAAGAAGCGGTTAAAGATGCACACTTCATTGGTATTCGTTCCCGTACACAATTAACTGAAGAAGTCTTTGCAGCTGCGAATAAATTGATCGCAGTGGGTTGTTTCTGTATTGGAACAAACCAAGTGAATTTAAATGCAGCCATGATTCGTGGTATTCCTGTATTTAACGCACCATACTCAAACACTCGTTCAGTTGCTGAATTGGTTCTTGCAGAATCTATTCTTTTACTTCGTGGTGTGCCTGCTAAATCTGCTTCAACTCACCGTGGTGGTTGGAACAAGTCTGCTGTAGGTTCATTTGAAACGCGTGGTAAAACTTTAGGTATCGTGGGTTATGGCTCTATTGGCTCTCAACTTTCAGTTTTAGCTGAAAGCATGGGTATGCACGTCATTTATTATGATGCAGTGACTAAGCTTCCTATGGGTAATGCACGTCAAGTCGGTTCTTTAGATGAACTCCTTGCAAATGCAGATGTTGTTACACTGCATGTACCCGATGTTCCTTCAACACGTAACTTCTTTGCAAAAGCTCAATTTGCGAAAATGAAAGAAGGTTCAATCTTCATCAATGCTGCACGTGGTACATGTGTAGTTATTGAAGATTTAGCAGATGCAATTAAATCTGGCCATATTGCTGGTGCGGCTGTTGATGTGTTCCCGAAAGAGCCTAAAGCCAATGGTGAAGAGTTTGTTTCTCCACTTCGTGGTCTAGACAATGTGATTTTAACACCTCACGTTGGTGGTTCAACCATGGAAGCGCAAGCTAACATCGGTCTAGAAGTTGCTGAAAAATTTGTTGCTTATTCAGATAAAGGTATGACTTTATCTGCAGTAAACTTCCCTGAAATCGCACTTCCATTAACTGAAGGTAAACACCGTTTACTGCACATTCATAAAAACGTGCCAGGCGTGTTATCTAAAATTAACAACCTGTTTGCTGAACACGGCATCAACATTTCTGGTCAGTCATTAATGACTAAAGGTGATGTGGGTTACTTGGTGATGGATGTAGACGCAACTGCATCTCAAGAAGCGCTTGATACACTTCAGGAAGTTGAAGGCACAATCCGCGTTCGCGTATTGTTCTAAGACGACGAAAGCTAGAAAACCACAGGTATTTGCCTGTGGTTTTTTTATTGGGCTTATAAATCTGGTTGAGGTCTTTCTCTTTCAAATGACTTCTTTCGTTAGTTAAATGATTTGATCAATAAACTATTTAGCATCTTCTCTCCCTCTACTCTACAAAGACAGTGTACTATCTAGAACTCAATAGGCTTTCAAATTACATTACTTTTTCATATAAATTGTTTTAAATAAGAAGTCTATTGCAGATATTTTCCGCCAAGTCCTGAGTCTAAATTCTAGAAAGAATGCCAAATTTTAAAAATGCACCACACCTTCAAGCTATAGTTTTATTGTTCATTGCCATGATCAGTATGCAAAGTAGTGGTGCATTAGCAAAAACATTATTTGATCAATTTCCAGTAATAACCATTTCCGCTATGCGTTTATTACTCGGCTCATTGATTTTAGCCGTGCTTTTTAAAATTTGGCAGGTCAATTTTAAACAGGTGAAATGGTCATCCATCATCAGTTATGGTATTGCCCTTGCAGGAATGAATGCTTTATTTTACTTATCGATTCATCGTATTCCGCTCGGAATCGCCGTAGCGTTTGAATTTATTGGCCCGCTCAGTGTGGCTCTATTTCATGCACGG
>Ga0256785_1000647_pt1 | contig 10155 bp, 10 predicted proteins | sample MC6MC0936MT_FD_186041 | JGI IMG/M metagenome (GOLD analysis project Ga0256785, IMG submission 186041) | Metatranscriptome of enriched soil aggregate microbial communities from Iowa State University, Ames, United States - MC6-MC0936-MT... | ecosystem: Environmental > Terrestrial > Soil >... | reverse complement strand
CGGAACGGAATAAACCCTCGCTTTGTAAAATTGCTTTATATCCCATTGACAATACCTTTTTAATGGTAAGCAGAAGGCATTATAGTGCTTGAGGAATACATGAGTAAAAAGGAACAATAGCATATATTTACTAGTAAGTACGTTCAACTATACTGGATGAAGGACCTGCTTTTGTCAAAATTATATCTTTCAGCATAGCCAAAATGTGGGCGATATCGTTTATAATATAGCTATTCATAAAAGAAAGTAGTGAATTGATATGGCAACAGGCACACATACAGTCGAAGTACCCGTAGGAATTGATCATGTATGGGATTTCGTCAGTGATATGGAAAAATGGGCAAAGCTTGTCCCAGGTTATAATGCACATGTAATGATTGATGACAAACATTCAACATGGACTTTTAAAGGGAATGTTGGAGTTCTGAAAAAAACAGTAGAAGTTGAAATTATTATTTTAGAGTGGGTAGCACCTTCCAAAGTGACATTTGAACTTAAAGGTCTTTCTGATAATTTCACAGGAAACGGCTATTTCCTTGCAGAAAGCATTGATGCTGAAAATACAAAAATGACAGGCTTCTTAGAAGTAATCGCTGGCGGATTAGCTGGCCCTGTTTTGAATCCAATTTTCAAACCGATCGTACCAAAAGCAACGCAAATGTTAACTGATCGTGTAGCAAATAAAATTAAATTAGTAAATGTTTAATGGATGTAAGAACATCATGAAAATGGCATGCTAGAAGTAATTTTCTAGCATGCCATTTTTCTACTAGTCTACTCTTTTTTATGCTGTTGAACTTGAAGCATTCTAGCATACAATTCCCTGATAAGTCATATGATGCAAAGGGAGGGATTATTATCGAACACAAAACTTGGAATATGAGTGAAACATTTTGTTTTCCTGGCTACGGCTGCCCAACAGAAATAGCAGCTGTGCAAATTAAGCCTCAGTGGCAAGCAATGCAGTTAGAGGATTCACTTCGACTAATGGGCATATATCATATCACCGCACACGTTCGTTTCGATTTTCAAGATATGCAAGCTTTTACAGGCAATGAAGATTTGATTACCATTGATGCCCTCGATGTTCAGGGTGATACAGGTTATTTTGAGTATGCAGTGCCATTACATGTCGATTTACCGAAGGAATCAGACCTTAAAGATATAATGGTCAAAGATATTCGTCCGAGCTTGACGAATCAGAAGTGTCAGCTTGAATGGACAGTAACAAGTATTTTTAACGAATATGATCCGGTTGTTGAAAATGACAATGTGTTAGAAACTCAGTCCTTTACTGCCAATGCCTTTGAACATGAAGAGGCACTTGCTGTGAGGGAAGAAAGTATACAAGTGGAAAAACAATCTTCTGCATTAGTAGCAGCTTCACACCAAGAGAAATCTACAACTGTTGACCAAAAAACAATTTTGAGAGAATCTTCAAGTCATATTGTTGTACGTGAATCCAGCTCTTGGCATGAGGTGCCTTCAATGATTTGGGATCTAACGGAAGACTATACACCGCTTAAAGTTCGTGTTTCAAATGATGTCTTTCAAAAGTAAATAGCTGAGAAGTAGTAAGAGTAATAAGAAAACTAAATCACCAGATGTTGGAACAATAATGACACGGATAAACTGAAAAGCACAAATCGGAATGATAATCGTTCTACAGTAAAAACGAACTTGCCTTATCCAGGGTGGTAAAAGCCAAGGGTTATACTTGCGTCGACGCATTTGAATATTCACTTCCTTTTCTATTTACTTTACTCTTATTAAAAGATGACTAAATCACTTGAAAAATTACACGTTTTTGCGGTACAATAAGAAAAATCAAATACAGATGCTATGATAGGGAAGAGTAAATTATGTTTACATTTTCAGAGAGGAAACGGTAGCTGAAAAGTTTCTATTTGTACTTAATTGAAAGTAGCCCTTGAGCAGCTTTAGTGAACTAACAGTAGTTAAAGCCGGTTAAACACCGTTACCGAATTGAGAGCCAGTAGGTAAGGCTGAGAAATGTATTCGATAATCATTTCTTTAACCGCTGCTGGAATTAAAGGTGGTACCGCGAACTAAAACTCCTTCGTCCTTTTAGACGAGAGGAGTTTTTTTATTGGGTAAAAAAATGAACAGCATTTCTTTACCAATAGTCTTCAAACAATAGGAGGAGTCAAGATGACAGAAAACATTTCAATGCCAACTAAGTATGACCCACAGTCCATTGAAGCAGGTCGCTATGAATGGTGGTTACAAGGAAAATTTTTCGAGGCACAGCCTGAAAGTGGGAAGAAGCCCTATTCAATCGTTATTCCGCCACCGAACGTAACAGGTAAATTACACCTTGGTCATGCTTGGGATACAACATTACAAGATATCCTTACACGTATGAAACGTATGCAAGGTTATGATGCCCTTTGGTTACCAGGTATGGACCATGCGGGGATCGCAACACAAGCAAAAGTAGAAGCAAAACTACGTGAGGATAATATTACACGTTATGATTTAGGACGTGAAAAATTCCTTGAAAAAACATGGGAATGGAAAGAAGAATATGCTGGGCATATTCGTGATCAATGGGCAAAGCTTGGCCTTGGTTTAGACTATACACGTGAACGTTTCACACTAGATAAAGGTCTTTCAGATGCGGTTAAAACAGTATTTGTTGAGTTATATGAAAAAGGTTTAATTTACCGCGGGGAACGCATTATCAACTGGGATCCAGCAGCAAAAACAGCATTGTCTGATATTGAGGTAATTTATCAGGATGTGCAAGGTGCCTTTTATCATATGAAATATCCATTAGCTGATGGCTCAGGATATGTAGAGGTTGCCACAACACGTCCCGAAACAATGCTAGGTGACTCTGGGGTAGCAGTTCACCCGAAAGATGAACGCTATCAGCATTTAATTGGTAAAACTGTTATTTTACCGATTGTAGGTCGTGAAATTCCGATTGTAGCTGATGACTATGTTGATATGGAATTTGGAACAGGGGTTGTAAAAATGACACCTGCCCATGATCCGAATGACTTTGAAGTTGGTAATCGTCATAACCTTGAGCGTATCCTTGTAATGAATGAAGATGGCACAATGAACGAACTGGCTGGCAAGTACAACGGCATGGATCGTTTTGAATGTCGTAAGCAAATTGTTGCTGATTTACAAGAAGCAGGCGTGTTAATACGTATCGAAGAACATATGCATTCAGTAGGACACTCTGAACGTTCTGGTGCTGTTGTAGAGCCATATCTTTCAGCACAATGGTTCGTTAAAATGCAGCCGCTTGCTGACACTTCCCTAGAGCTTCAAAAAGACGAAGAAGGGAAAGTAAATTTCGTTCCAGCTCGTTTTGAAAACACATATTCTCGCTGGATGGAAAATATTCGTGATTGGTGTATTTCTCGTCAATTATGGTGGGGCCATCAAATTCCAGCTTGGTACCATAATGAAACAGGCGAAATTTACGTAGGAAAAGAAGCACCAGCTGATACGGAAAATTGGACACAAGATGAAGATGTGCTAGATACATGGTTCTCTTCTGCACTATGGCCGTTCTCTACAATGGGCTGGCCAGACGAGGCAAGTGAAGAATATCAACGTTATTACCCAACAAGCACGTTAGTAACGGGTTATGATATTATTTTCTTCTGGGTATCTCGCATGATTTTCCAAGGTCTTGAATTTACAGGTCAACGTCCATTCAAAGATGTATTAATTCACGGTTTAGTACGTGATGGCGAAGGACGTAAAATGAGTAAATCACTTGGCAATGGTGTAGATCCAATGGATGTTATTGAACAATATGGCGCAGATTCATTACGCTACTTCTTGGCAACAGGTTCATCACCTGGTCAAGATTTACGTTATACTACTGAAAAAGTAGAAGCAGTATGGAACTTTGCTAATAAGATTTGGAATGCATCCCGTTTTGCACTTATGAATATGGATGGTATGACATATGATGAAATTGACTTAACGGGTGAAAAATCAGTTGCTGACAAATGGATTTTAACACGCTTAAATGAAACAATTGAACGTGTAACTTCTCTTGCAGAACGTTATGAATTTGGTGAAGTTGGTCGTGAACTCTACAATTTCATTTGGGATGATTTCTGTTCTTGGTATATTGAAATGGCGAAATTACCACTTTACGGTGATGACGAAGCTGCTAAAAAGACGACTCGTTCTATTTTAGCGTACGTACTTGATCAAACGATGCGTCTATTACATCCATTTATGCCATTCATTACAGAAGAAATCTGGCAGCACTTACCACACGATGGAGAATCTATTACAGTGGCTGCATGGCCAACTGTACGCACGGATCTTCATTTTGCGGACGAAGCAGATAATATGAAGCTCCTAATGGATATTATACGTTCAGTACGTAATATTCGTGCGGAAGTGAACACACCAATGAGCAAAAAAGTACCGTTGTTTATTTCAGCAAAAGATGCTGCAACAGTAGCAGTACTTGAAGCGAATAAAGCATATTTAGAGAAATTCTGTAATCCAGATGGGTTAACAATTGGTGAAGGTTTAGAGGCTCCTGGTCAATCGATGACAGCAGTTGTAACAGGAGCGCAGGTTTTCCTACCTCTTGTTGGGCTCATTAACCTAGAGGAAGAAATCGTACGTCTTGAAAAAGAGTTAGAGAAATGGGCAAAAGAAGTGAAGCTCGTTACAGGTAAGCTCTCCAATGAAAAGTTCGTATCGAAAGCACCTGAGGCATTAGTAAATGTAGAACGTGAAAAATTAGCAGATTATGAAAGCAAGCACGCGGTTGTTTTAAAACGTTTAGAAGAATTAAAAAATATGTAAGAGTAGAGCAATGGATGGCAATAAAGTCATCCATTGCTTTTTTTATATGAAGCAAAAGTTATGCATTGAAATAGGAAAAAATATATAGTAATATTTAGAATAATTAGTCTAATAGATAAAGATTTTTATTCTTATAGTAGGAAACAAAACCTAACGTAATGTTATTTAGTCCAGAAAGATAAAGTGAAAACGGTCTACTATTGGGCTATGCCAAATGATTGGTAGGTTTATGGTATGAATGGAGATGTGAATGTGACAGGTAATATGACAACATTTATTACGAAAGTCAATAAAGCATGTGATGACTTAGATTTTGTAAGTGCAAGGGTGTTGATTGAAACGAATCTATTGAAATTATCAGAAGCAAAATATTATCGTCTATTAAATGCCAGTGGGCGTGTGCTTATTAAACATGTATTAGCAAATAGTCAATCTCAACAGGATCGTACCCAATTATCACGGACAGATTTATTAACGATCAATAAAATAAATGAGTATTGCTCGAATTTTGATATTTCGATGTTAAAAAGAACATTAAAAAACTCCTTTGAATTAGTACAACGTCCAGATGTTTTGCCATTATTAAACAATGATGCAAGAATTATTTTGGACAATATGGGGGCTCTATTAGGTGCTCACCAAGTACATTAACAGGGTCATTTATCAAACACTCAGTTGCTAGCTGGGTGTTTTTTTCTAGTGTTTTGTAATTAATTCATGTTATTAAACGTTACTTATACTAAAATAGAGATATTGCAGTAAGAGGGAGTGTTTCTTTTGTTTAACACAATGAACGAATGTACGGAATTTATTTTCACATTAAAAGCCGTTGATCATAAACGTGCACCGCTTGTACTAATGAGAGAAGTACTAGCGCATTTAGGGAATCCTCACAATAAACTTCGCGTGATTCATGTTGCTGGTTCAAATGGGAAGGGATCCACAGTGAATGTTCTTAGGGAAATGCTACAACATGCTGGGTACCAAGTGGGAGCATTTACATCCCCACATTTAGAACGAGTCAATGAACGGATCACCATAAATGGTGACCAAATTTCTGATGGGCAATTTTTATACTATTTCAATAAGCTAGCTAAGATTATAGAAGAACAATACAATGGAGATTTTCCAAGCTTTTTCGAGGTTGTAACACTCATAATGTTTCAATATTTTGCTGATCAGGGAGTTGAACTAGCAGTGATTGAAACAGGACTTGGAGGGCGTCTAGATGCGACGAATGTCGTAACACCGCTACTAGCGATTATTACAACGATTTCACTTGAACATACAGCCTTTTTAGGTGATACATTCGCCAAGGTTGCCTTTGAAAAAGCAGGAATAATAAAAAAGGGTGTTCCAGTTGTTGTGGGGGTTAGCAATGAAGAAGCATTGGCTGTTATAAAAGAAACAGCTGATGCACAACATGCACCATGCTTTATTTTAGGACAAGACTTTACAATTAAGGATATTTTACAAGGAACGGACGGTCAGGGTCAGCAATTTACGTATGAAAAGGGTAATGTTGTGATGACTAATTTAGCTTTAAAAATGGCTGGTCCACATCAAATTAATAATGCAAGTCTTGCCATTACAGCTTTACTCACATTGTGTGAAGAGGGAGCTATTGTCGTTACTGACCAATCGATTCGGCATGGACTGCAATATGCGAATTGGGCTGGCCGCTTTGAACAATGGCCCAATAAAATTGTTTTAGATGGTGCTCATAATTCAGAAGGGACAGTTGCACTTATCCAAACACTCAAAAGTGTATTTCCAAAGGGCAATTACCGTTTTGTGTATGCAGCATTAGCAGATAAGGATCACGCAAATAGCATTGCACTAATGGATGATGTAGCAACGTCCATTTCATTTACACAAATTAACCTGCCAAATGTAATGCCTGCTGAAAGTTTAGAGATGTTATCAACCAATGCCAATAAACACCATCATGTAGATTGGCTGGAAGCCGTCCAAACTGTATTGTATGAAAGAGCTGAGGAGGATGTTGTTGTGATTACGGGCTCTTTATACTTCATAGCAGGAGTTCGCCAGTGGCTGCAGGAGGAAGGTCGATGATTCCTGGATTTGATTACTATAAAGATAAGTGGCATGTCAATAGCGATGATGTCATAAAACCCGGTCTGGCGGCGATTGAAGAGGCTTTGTCACTAGTAGGAAACCCGCAACAAACCTTACGTGTCGTACATTTAGCCGGCACGAATGGGAAAGGATCCACATTAACTTTCCTTGAGGCTATCGCTAAAGAACATGGATTAAGAGTAGGTAAATTTATGTCACCATGTATAGTCGATGTGCATGACCAAATTCAAATCGATGGTCAACCTATTGCGGAAGCTGATATGGATGTCGTCTTTCAACAAATGCAAGCAGCTGGATTAAGTGGGAAACTAACGGATTTTGAACTATTGACGGTAGCAGCATTTATACATTTTGTGAATAGTGAGGTTGATATCTCGTTAATTGAAGCAGGTATGGGTGGTTTATTAGATAGTACGAATGTGGTAGCGCCAATTGTATCAATTATTCCAAGCATAGCTTTAGAACATACAAAATTTTTAGGCAACACAATCGACAGTATTGCGCGTCATAAAGCGGGAATTATTAAACAAAATCGCCCTGTCATTATTGGCAATTTACCAGACGAAGCGAAGTGTGTTGTTTATGAAGCAGCTGCTCAAAAAAAAGCGATAATTTTTGAATTAGGTCATCATTTTTCAATATACTCATTCGATGATGGAGAATGTTATGTAAATGACGAACAAAATGTCCAAATCTCAAATCTAACACGTTCAATGAAAGGTGCTCATCAGGCCGATAACATGGCACTTGCCATCACAGCATTCCTAGAAGTAGCGGTACACGTAGAAGTGTCTGTGAATAAAAAAGCTATTCGTGAAGCTGTGAAAAAAGCTGCTATTTTAGGCCGTTTTGAAGAAATAATGCCTTTTGTTATTGTTGATGGTGCACATAACCCAGCGAGTGCTGAAAAATTAGTCGAAACGATTAAGTGTGAGTTTCCTGGTGAACGGATCACATTTGTCATGGGAATATTAGCAGATAAAGATGTTCAACAAATTCTTCGACTTTTAGAGCAAGTTAGTGATGAATTTTATTTCGTTGATTTTGACAACCCACGAGCGATGGCTGCACAAAAACTGCTAGAGCTTTCCAATGCAACATCTAAAAACGTCTTAGTGGATTATGCTCAATTCTTACAGGTACAATCAAACAGTAAGCAAAGAACAATAGTATCCGGCTCGTTATATTTATTAACAGCCGTACGAAATAGATTAAAAGTATGGAATGACTAGGACTCCTGATAGGAGGTCCTAGTTTTTTTATTAATGAATGCAATTTTTTCTTTTAGCGCTTATAAATCAAATCTCAATAAATTCGCATTTACACTTCTAATTCTACATATACTTTTATATATTGAAATCTCGTTATTATTGAAACGTATGGATAGTTGGAAGGATGAGGTGATAGATGAATGAAAATTGTAAGTCATGTGATGAAAAAACAAATATTTCGGGCGATGATTATTGGTGGATTTGTTGGTTTATTAGGTGTAGCCATTTTTTTAGGTGTTTTACAAGCCAGTACACAGTTACCTATAAAGAATAATGGTAGTAATGTCGCAACTAATCAATCACAATCAGAGACCATCCCTACTGCTGGTGAGACAACCAGTACATCTAATGCATCTATGTTTTTTGCTACTCAAGCAGGTGTGTATTCGAATTATGAGAGTGCAAGTGCATTTGTTGCCGAGTACCCAGCATTAAAAGAGAGCGCTATTGTTGAGGTTGATGGCAAATTTTATGTTTGGACAAGCATGGTGATTGAAGAAAGTCAGCTTGAATTTTTACAGGAACCTGCAACCTTTAAAAAAGCATTTAGTGTCAGTGGTGAAAGCTGTAAGCAGCCAACGCTTGTGGAACTGCCAGCTGCTTTAGCAGACAAAAATGCCACAAAATTAAATTTTAAGGAAAACGGAAAGGATTCAACTCTACCAGAGGATTGGCAATCGATTGGAGCAGCTGCCTCTACCATTTCCAACGATATCAGCGTCATCCGTTTGCAAGTTTTTGCCCATTATCAAGCTAAAAATACTTGTCTCCAAGTGAAATTTTAAAAGGGAAAGATAGTGAAATCATTATTATCTTGATTTTTTGAAAATTTTCAAATTGAACATTCTTCGGTATCATAAAGGTAAGGAGGAATGGTCAGATCATGTTGAACACAAATCATAAGCTTGTACTTGCCTCAGCTTCACCAAGGCGAAAGGAATTGCTGGAAATGTTAGCACTTCCGTTTGAGGTCATGACAAGTGAAGTTGAAGAAACAAGTGTACAAGCTAGTACAATGCAAGAATATGTAAAAGGAGTAGCTCTCTTAAAAACACGTGATGTAGCTAAAAAAGCATCGAATGCAACAATCATTGGTGCAGATACAATCGTTGTTTACAATAATGAGCTACTACATAAACCAAAATCTCGTGAGGAGGCTATTTCTCACTTACTACGTTTATCAGCCAATAAACATGTCGTGATGACAGCGGTCGCTATTATCGAACCTGATGGGAAGGAAAGCATCTTTGTGGAAGAAACAACAGTTGTTTTTCATCCATTATCACAGGAATTGATTGAAGCCTATGTCGACTCTGGAGACCCCTTTGATAAAGCAGGCGGTTATGGTATTCAGACAATAGGTACACTTTTAGTGAAACGAATTGAAGGAGATTATAACAATGTTGTAGGTTTACCACTCGCAGCGTTGTTTTCGCAATTGGTAGACCTGCAAATAGTCCAATTTGCGAAGGAGTGAGCATTTTTGCTAGATGAGGTTTTGCCAACTTTGATGTTACGTGATGTTCATATGGAAGATCGTCCCCGTGAAAGGTTGCTACGACAAGGGGCAGAAAGTCTATCCAACCAAGAGCTACTTGCTATTTTATTAAGGACAGGCACAAAGGAAGAATCCGTTCTTGTACTCGCGAATAGAGTATTAAATGTTTTTGAACGCCTCCATCATTTGAAGCACGCAACTATCGAAGAAATGGTGGCTATTAAAGGAATCGGTGAGGTAAAGGCTATTCAATTATTAGCCGCCATCGAACTTGGTAGACGACTAGCCCAAAAACAAAATGATGAGAAATTTACAATTCGTTCCCCACAAGATGCTGCTGCTTATTTAATGCCTGATATGACTTCACTTAATCAGGAACATTTTGTCGTAGTAAAGGTAACGTAAATACGAATAAATTTAAGCAGATTGAGTTTTAATAAAAGCTCACATCTGCTATTCGTATTTTTT
>Ga0256785_1000626_pt1 | contig 10370 bp, 7 predicted proteins | sample MC6MC0936MT_FD_186041 | JGI IMG/M metagenome (GOLD analysis project Ga0256785, IMG submission 186041) | Metatranscriptome of enriched soil aggregate microbial communities from Iowa State University, Ames, United States - MC6-MC0936-MT... | ecosystem: Environmental > Terrestrial > Soil >... | reverse complement strand
GCTGGAACCAGTCACGACAGGTGCCGCGGTTACACGTCCAGTTATGGAAATATTCGTGTCCGATGACGCGTTCGATATCGAGATAATCTTTATCGGTGGCGGTATCGGTACGCGCCAGCACGTATTTGGAGTTAAAGACGTTAAGGCCTTTGTTTTCCATTGCGCCCATGTTGAAGAAATCGACGGCGACGATCATATAGATGTCGAGGTCATATTCGAGGCCAAAGCGCTCTTCGTCCCACTTCATGGAGTTGATGAGCGAGGTCATCGCCCACGGTGCGCGGTCCAGGTTGCCGCGGTCAACAAACAGCTCCAGCGCCACCTCGCGACCCGAGCGCGTTTTGAATGTGTCGCGCAGCACGTCGAAATCTCCCGCCACCAGCGCAAACAGGTAGCACGGTTTCGGGAACGGATCCTGCCACTGAACCCAGTGACGGCCATTGTCCAGCTCCCCTTCCCCCACTCGGTTACCGTTGGAGAGCAGGAATGGGTAGAGCGCTTTATCGGCGATAATTTTGGTGGTGAAGCGTGCCAGGACGTCCGGACGGTCCAGATACCAGGTGATGTGGCGGAACCCTTCAGCTTCACACTGGGTGCACAGCGCCACGCCAGACTGGTAAAGCCCTTCCAGCGCCGTGTTGGCGGCAGGGCTGATTTCATTCACGATGCGCAGCGTAAACTGTTCCGGCAGGTTGTCGATGACCAGCTGGTTGTTTTCTTCTTTATAGTCAGACCACGCTTCATCATTAATATGCAGGGAGACCAGCGTCAGGTCTTCACCATCCAGACGCAGCGGTACGGCAGTCGCGCTGTGGCGCGTCACCTGGCTCACCGCCGTCACAACGGTTTTAGTGGCATCCAGGTCAAAAGTCAGGTCGATATCGCTAATCAGGTAATCCGGCGCACGGTAGTCGTGGCGGTATTTGGCTTGTGGCTGTTGTGTCATAGAAAACCTTATGCATCGTTTGTCGAGTAACGTTTCAATATATTCCTGTTGTGTAAAACGCGCTATGCAGAATGTTCATCTTTTCAGGTACAAAACCCTTTTTTGCTACATTTATATAACACGGGGCACAAAATGCCCTCGACCATAAAACGCGCTTATGTTGTGATCGGGGTTCAATAAATCACTAAACAAGGTATACTCCGGAGTTGTTTATTGTACTAAACGCTCCTGTGAGAGGATGCTACTGCGCACCTATGACTCAATTCGCTTCCCCTGTTCTGCATACGTTGCTGGATACCGACGCGTATAAACTGCATATGCAGCAAGCCGTTTTCCACCACTACTATGACGTGCATGTCGCGGCGGAATTCCGCTGCCGTGGCGACGACTTGCTCGGTATCTACGCAGACTCCATTCGTGAACAGGTCGATGCTATGCAGCATCTGACGCTGCAGGACGACGAATATCAGTGGCTTTCCGGCCTGCCTTTCTTCAAAACCGACTATCTGAACTGGCTGCGCGATTTCCGCTATAAGCCGGAGCAGGTCACCGTGGTTAATGACAATGGCAAGCTGGATATTCGCCTTGAAGGCCCGTGGCGGGAAGTGATCATGTGGGAAGTGCCGCTTCTGGCGGTGATCAGCGAGCTGGCTCACCGCTACCGTTCACCGGAAACGGGCGTAGAGCAGGCGGTTGCCTCGCTGGAAAACAAACTCGCGGCCTTCTCCACGCTGACCGAAGGGCTGGACATGTCCCGCTTCCGCCTGATGGACTTTGGCACCCGTCGCCGTTTCTCTCGCGACGTTCAGGAGGCCATCGTTAAACGTCTGCAGCAGGAGCCGTGGTTCGTGGGCACCAGCAACTACGATCTGGCCCGTCGCCTCAACCTGACGCCAATGGGCACCCAGGCGCACGAGTGGTTCCAGGCGCATCAGCAGATAAGCCCCGATCTGGCTAACAGCCAGCGCGCGGCACTGGCCGCATGGCTTGAGGAGTACCCGAAACAACTCGGGATCGCCCTCACCGACTGTATTACGATGGACGCCTTCCTGCGCGACTTTGGTCCCGAGTTCGCTGAGCGTTACCAGGGGTTACGCCACGATTCCGGGGATCCGGTTGAGTGGGGCGAGAAGGCGATTGCCCATTACCAAAAACTCGGGATTGACCCGATGAGCAAGGTGCTGGTCTTCTCAGACAACCTCGACCTGGCGAAAGCAGTCGAACTCTATCGCCATTTCAGTACCAGAGTGAACCTGAGCTTCGGGATTGGTACCCGTTTGACCTGCGACATTCCTCAGGTAAAACCTCTGAATATCGTTATTAAGCTGGTGGAATGTAACGGCAAGCCGGTGGCAAAACTCTCCGATAGCCCGGGTAAAACCATCTGCCATGACAAAGCGTTTGTCCGCGCGTTGCGCAAAGCGTTCGATCTCCCCCAGATCAAAAAAGCCAGTTAAGCACTTAAGGGAGCCTCGATGGCTCCCTCTCTCCTTATTTTTTCTTAATTCTTCTCTTTTGACTGCGAAATTTGCTTGTCTGATAGCGGATGGCAGGTAACATAGATATCCCCCCATAAGGGTGGACAAGTGTTTATTTTTTCCGACTATTAACAGAGAGAATATTATGAGCGTTGTGCCTGTAGCCGACGTACTCCAGGGCCGTGTCGCCGTTGACTCAGAAGTCACCGTGCGCGGATGGGTGCGTACCCGCCGAGATTCTAAAGCTGGCATCTCCTTCCTTGCCGTCTATGACGGTTCCTGCTTTGATCCTGTACAGGCCGTCATTAATAATTCTCTGCCCAATTACAATGATGACGTTTTGCGCCTGACAACGGGTTGTTCCGTAATTGTGACCGGCGTGGTTGTGGCATCACCGGGCCAGGGCCAGAGTTTCGAAATTCAGGCCTCTGCCGTTGAAGTCACCGGCTGGGTTGACGATCCGGACACCTATCCGATGGCGGCAAAACGTCACAGCATTGAATACCTGCGTGAAGTCGCACACCTTCGTCCGCGCACCAACCTGATTGGTGCGGTGGCGCGCGTGCGCCATACGCTGGCTCAGGCGCTGCATCGTTTCTTTGATGAGCAGGGTTATTTCTGGGTATCTACCCCGCTGATCACCGCTTCTGATACCGAAGGTGCGGGTGAAATGTTCCGCGTCTCAACGCTGGACATGGAAAACCTGCCGCGCACGCCAGAAGGTAAAGTGGACTATGACAAAGACTTCTTCGGTAAAGAAGCCTTCCTGACGGTATCTGGCCAGCTCAACGGCGAAACCTATGCCTGCGCACTGTCCAAAATCTACACCTTTGGCCCAACCTTCCGCGCCGAAAACTCCAACACCAGCCGTCACCTGGCGGAATTCTGGATGCTGGAGCCTGAAGTGGCGTTCGCCAACCTGGACGATGTTGCCGGCCTGGCGGAAGCAATGCTGAAGTATGTCTTCAAAGCGGTTCTGGAAGAGCGTCCGGACGACATGAAATTCTTCGCTGAGCGCGTAGACAGCGATGCGGTGGCCCGTCTGGAGCGTTTCGTCTCTGCTGACTTTGCCCAGGTAGACTATACCGACGCGGTGGCGATCCTCGAGAAATGTGGTGAGAAGTTCGAGAACCCGGTTTACTGGGGCGTTGACCTTGCGTCTGAGCACGAACGCTATCTGGCCGAGAAACACTTCAAAGCGCCGGTTGTCGTTAAAAACTACCCGAAAGATATTAAGGCCTTCTACATGCGCCTTAACGAAGACGGTAAAACCGTGGCAGCGATGGACGTCCTGGCGCCGGGCATTGGTGAAATCATCGGTGGCTCTCAGCGTGAAGAGCGTCTCGACGTGCTGGACGCGCGCATGGAAGAGATGGGGCTCAACCCAGCGGACTACAGCTGGTACCGCGATCTGCGCCGCTACGGCACCGTGCCGCACGCCGGTTTTGGTCTGGGCTTCGAGCGTCTGATCGCCTACGTGACGGGCGTTCAGAACGTGCGTGACGTGATTCCATTCCCGCGTACTCCACGTAACGCCAGCTTCTAAGCAACAAAACAGAAAATGGCCAGCATATGCTGGCCATTATTTTATTCTGCATTGTCAGTTTTCGTCAGCGCAAAGTCAGCATCTTTAAACCTTCACCCCGTCACAACCACTAGCTGTTACGTTTTGTTTCCGTGAAATATCCAGCCACAAAAAATAAACCCCATTCTTATTGCGATTATTGCAGCCTCAAGCAATAGCACAAATTTCAACCACTTTTTCAGCCATCCAGAAGTCTCTTTGGGGGTATAAGAAAAAACGAGTCGTTTAACGTCTGTTTATATGAATTGCCTTTATCCAAATTAATCATAAGGAATTCATATATATAGGAATCGCACTGTCGCTTAATTCGCCAATGAGGTCTGAAGTTTGAGATGGTTCACAAAGTTCCAGAAAATACATATTTGGTTACACATATTTTCTTGTTGTTACTTAATCTTGAGAATTGTAGCACTTTGAGGCTAGCGAAACGCTTCGGTGAATGGAAAGATGCCTGACAGATACATAAAGACACCAAACTCTCATCAATAGTTCCGGAAATATTTATTGACAGAATTTATTGACGGCAGTGGCGAGTGTCATAAAAAAACCAATGAGGGTAATAAATAATGATGAAGCGCAATATTCTGGCAGTGGTTATCCCTGCTCTGCTGGTAGCCGGTGCAGCTAACGCTGCAGAAATCTATAACAAAAACGGCAACAAACTGGATCTGTACGGGAAAGTGGTTGGTGAACACGACTTCGTGACTTCAGGTGACAACACTGACAGCAGCGATGCAACCTATGCTCAGATCGGTTTCAAAGGCGAAACTCAAATCAATGACCAACTGACTGGTTACGGTCAGTGGGAATACCGTGCTCTGGCAAGCCAGGCAGAAAGCAACCAGACTCAGCGTACCCGTCTGGCGTTCGCTGGTCTGAAAGCCGGTGACGCAGGTTCAATCGACTACGGCCGTAACTACGGTATCGTATACGATGTAGAATCCTACACCGATATGGCCCCATCCTTCTCTGGTATGACCTGGGCTAACTACTCTGATAACTTCATGACCGGCCGTAACTCTGGTCTCCTGACCTACCGCAACTCTGACTTCTTCGGTCTGGTTGATGGTCTGAGCCTGGGTCTGCAGTATCAGGGCAAAAACGACCGTACCGACGTTAGAACCGCTAACGGTGACGGCTTCGGTACCTCTCTGGGTTATGATTTCGGCGAAGGTTTCGGTCTGATCGGTGCATACAGCAACTCTGACCGTACTAACTTGCAGACCGCTGACGGTAAAGGTGACAAAGCTGAAGCATGGGCAGTTGGCGCGAAATACGATGCGAACAACATCTACCTGGCAACCACCTACGCTGAAACCCGCAACATGACCCGTGAAGCTGACGGCTCATTCGCGAACAAAACTCAGAACTTCGAAGTGATCGCTCAGTACCAGTTCGACTTCGGTCTGCGCCCTTCCGTGGCCTACGTTCAGTCTAAAGGTAAAAACCTGTCACAGCGTGGCACCTTCTCTGGCGGCGATGCTGACCTGCAGAAATTTGTTGAACTGGGTGCAACTTACTACTTCAACAAAAACTTCAACGTCTATGTTGACTACCAGCTGAACCTGATCGACGACACCGACTACTCTCGTAGCGTGGGTATCGTGAACGGTAAAGACGACCAGGTTGCAATGGCTGTTACCTACCAGTTCTAATCAGAACACCACTTTGTTATATGCTTAATGAACAGGGCTTCGGCCCTGTTTTTTTATGCCCGACAGAAAATAATGGCGACTTTTGAAAAGCCGCACGCTTTTCGTCGCAAACGGTTGGCATTTTGTAAATCTACCGTTAACCTGATAGCGGATTTCACTTCTGTAATCACAATGGAACTTCGTCATGTTTGAGAACATTACCGCCGCTCCTGCCGACCCGATTCTGGGCCTGGCCGATCTGTTTCGTGCCGACGACCGCCCTGGCAAAATCAACCTGGGTATTGGTGTATATAAAGATGAAACCGGCAAAACTCCGGTACTGACCAGCGTGAAGAAAGCTGAGCAGTATCTGCTGGAAAACGAAACCACCAAGAACTACCTCGGTATTGATGGTATCCCTGAATTTGGTCGCTGCACCCAGGAGCTGCTGTTCGGTAAAGGCAGCGCAATTGTGAGTGACAAACGTGCCCGTACTGCGCAGACCCCTGGCGGTACCGGCGCGCTGCGCGTGGCGGCGGATTTCCTTGCGAAAAACACCTCTGTGAAGCGCGTCTGGGTGAGCAACCCAAGCTGGCCGAACCACAAGAGCGTCTTCAATTCCGCGGGTCTGGACGTGCGCGAATACGCCTACTACGACGCGGCAAATCACTCTCTCGACTTTGACGGCCTGCTGGCAAGCCTGAGCGAAGCGCAGGCGGGCGACGTGGTGCTGTTCCACGGATGCTGCCACAACCCAACCGGTATCGATCCGACGCTTGAGCAGTGGGAACATCTGGCGAAGCTGTCCGTAGAAAAAGGCTGGCTGCCGCTGTTTGACTTTGCCTACCAGGGCTTCGCCCGTGGTCTGGAAGAAGATGCTGAAGGCCTGCGCGCGTTCGCCGCCGTGCATCAGGAGCTGATTGTTGCCAGCTCCTACTCCAAGAACTTCGGTCTGTACAATGAGCGTGTGGGTGCCTGTACGCTGGTTGCGGCAAACGAAGAGACCGTTGACCGTGCGTTCAGCCAGATGAAATCGGTTATTCGCGCGAACTACTCTAACCCACCGGCACACGGTGCGTCTGTTGTTGCCACTATCCTGAGCAACGATGCGCTGCGCGCGATCTGGGAACAAGAGCTGAACGATATGCGCCAGCGTATTCAGCGCATGCGCCTGCTGTTTGTGAACACCCTGGCGGAGAAAGGCGCCGATCGCGACTTCAGCTTTATCATCAAACAGAACGGCATGTTCTCTTTCAGCGGACTGACCAAAGAGCAGGTTCTGCGCCTGCGTGAAGAGTTTGGCGTGTACGCCGTAGCGTCTGGCCGCGTGAACGTTGCGGGCATGACGCCTGACAACATGGCGCCACTGTGCGAAGCGATTGTCGCCGTACTGTAATCTGCGCCCATAAAAAAGCCTGCGTTATGCAGGCTTTTTTTATTCGGGTTACCAGACAGGCATCTCATCCTGAAGGAACGGGTTATTAAGCCGTTCATAGCCCAGCGTCGACATCGGACCGTGTCCAGGGATAAACGTCACATCATCACCCAGCGGCAAGAGTTTCTGTTTAATCGACTGAATCAGCTGCCCGTGATCGCCGCGGGGAAAATCGCTTCGTCCTACGCCACCTTTGAAAATCACATCGCCGGAAATCAGCAGACGGGACTGGTCATCAAAGAAGACAATATGGCCTGGCGTATGCCCAGGACAATGCAACACCTGTAAAGTCACATTCCCTACGTTAACGCGCTCTCCTTCGTTCAGCCAGCGATCGGGCGTCAGGGGCTGACACTCATCAAGGCCAAACATGCGGCTTTGGGCGGGTAACCCCTGCAGCCAGAACTCATCTTCTTTTTCCGGACCAATCACCGGCACACCATAATGTTGCGCCAGTTCCGCCGCTGCGCCAACATGGTCAAGGTGACCATGCGTCAGCAAAATTTGCATCAGCGTGACACCGCTGTCAGCGACTTCCTGCTTGATTTTCTCAGCGTCGCCACCGGGATCGACAAGCGCGGCCAGTTTAGTTTGTTCGCACCAGATGAGTGAACAATTCTGGGAGAACGCGGTAACCGGAATAATACGATAGTTCATACTGCTCCTGTGTTTCGTTATTACCAGTGCCGAACCGGACCGGTATCAATATGCACAAAGTTGCTGCTGGGGTAATATCCTACACCACCTGCGCGCATAGATAACGCAGCTTTGCGAATATTGGCTAACGAAACGCCTTCAATATGGAAATCCATTGCCTGTCCCTTCGTGTGATAGCTCTTTTTGGCTACCCCGCGACTGTGGGCGCGTAGCTCATTATTGGTATCAATTGAGCGATAGCCAGAAATAAGCTGCACTGGCTTGCTGGTGCCCAGCAGGCCCTGAAGGCGGAAAAGCTGATCAAACAGTCCTGGATCGATGGCTTTTATTTTATTCGCGCGGAAATCACGGAAAAAATGGTTAAGTCTTGCTAATTCATCCTGAATATAGCCTCTGCCATCGAAGAACTCCGCTTTTAGCGACTCACCGGTATGAAGATTGTTGAGCGTTAAAACTCGCGGACGAGGTGTCGAGAGGGTGGCAAATGCTGGCGTCGGCAAGATGGCCGCTGCGCCAAGCGCAACACCACCTAACGCCAGCAGTTTGCGGCGATTAGCGTCAAATTTGTCCATGATAATCAGGTCTACAGGTAAAAGAAATCGTAATATGCTTAGCGCACGAAGGGCACCTTAACTGGCAAAACCAGGTACGTCAAGGCGCCCAACCCCAGTGAATACGCGGCTTACAGCGATATTGCCCCGTATTCACCCTAACTTACGACAATCTTTTTTCCCGAACTGCTTCATTTACCTGATTAATTGTTCCGCTTTTGGCAAAATTTGTGCGCCGGATCGCGCGGTGAGATCATAATTGTAAATATCTGTACGATACTGAGTCCGCCCGTCTTCGCCCACAAACGCGGTCAGATAGTAAAGATTGACCGGAATATTGTGCCGAATATTCACGTAACGCGTATCCCCTTGTTTCAGGGCATCCGAGATGCGCGTATCGTTCCAGCCCGCATCCTGCAACAGCATATTCGCCAGTTCCGAGGCTTTATTGACGCGCACGCAGCCAGAACTCAGCGCGCGAGTATCCTTCTGGAACAGGTTGTGGTTCGGGGTATCGTGCAGATAGATAGCGTCTGAACTCGGCATATTGAACTTGTAGCGCCCCAGCGAGTTATGCGCCCCGGGAGCCTGCTGGAAACGGAACGGCAGATTTGACGCCGTGATGGTCGACCAGTCGACCATATAAGGATCGATGGCCTCTTTGCTGTTCCATCCACGCATCACCGTATAGCCATGACGTTCCAGATACCCCGGATCGTTCCAGACCTTCGGCAGAATGTCCTTACGCGCCAGGGTCGGCGGTACGTTCCAAGGCGGGTTAACCACCACGTTATTTAACGCACTGCTCATCATCGGTGTTTTACGATCCGGACGTCCGACAATCACGCGCGACGCCAGCACTTCGCTACCGTTCTGGTAATAGACCAGCGAATACGCCGGAATGTTGACCATAATCCCGGTTGAGAGCGTACCCGGCAGCAAGCGCAAACGCTGGATATTCAGCGCCAGCACCCCTGCCCGCTGCGCAGGCGACACGTTTAGCCAGTCACGCGTTGTCTGGCCAATGACGCCATCGGCCCCCAGCCCCTGAACGGCCTGGAACTGCTTAACTGCCGCAACCAGCTCGCGGTCGTATGCTGCGGGTTTATTGCTGACGGCGACCGCTTTTTTCTCTTTCACGGGGGCTGACGGGCTGACCACCGCGTTTTGCGGATCGTCGCCGGGCAAGGCGATATGTGGCCCGCCGTCCAGAATACCGGAACGCGCCAGGATCTCACGCAGGGCAGGAACATCGCTGCTCCACTGCCCCGGACGCAGCGTCGTGGTACCGCGCATTTGCGGCCACGGACGGGAGTCACCCACCAGCGCAAGAAGCGACTGGTGCAGGGTGGTATATTGCGGATGTGCCGGTGCGAGGCTGGCAATAAAGCGCGGCAGCTCACCATTATCCAGGGCTAACTGCCACTGGTTAATGACCGACAGCGCCGGTGTCGCCAGCTTGTACGGCTTATCGCTGTACAACCAGCGGTTGCCGTTGACCGGAATGCCCGCCACAAACTGCAGGTAGCCCATCATGGCATCGGAAAGCACCACGTCCCGCGCCTGTCCGGTGACGGCAGGATCGGTTAACAGCTCGACCCATTTTGTAAACTGCGGCTGAAACCCGGCAATGGCCACTTCCGCCAGCTGCTGCTGGAAGGCGCGCACGGCATCGCGATTTTCCCACATCGGTTTCATATCACGGGCAGCATAAAGCAGCGTGAGCTGATTGAGATAGGCAGGCGTGTAGCCTGACGGCAGCCCCGACTGCAGCTGCTGACTGAGAGATTCGGCGTCGATGCCTTCCGGCAGCGGCTTAATACCGGCCATGACAGCCGTCGCCGGAGACTGCTCCAGCGGCTCAGACAGCGACGTTGGCTGCGCACCCGTCGTTGCAGAGCTGTCAGTCGGCACAATTTCAGGCTCGTCGGCCTGGGCGGTTAACAGTGGAGCAAATGTCACTGCCAGGCATAAACTGAGCGCAGACAGCTGACGACCACATTTTTTCTTTAGCAACATCCCTTGCCCCCTGTTTTCACGACATGCCCATCACGGTGGGGCTTTCTTTATTATAGGTAGCCGGC
>Ga0256785_1000603_pt1 | contig 10507 bp, 10 predicted proteins | sample MC6MC0936MT_FD_186041 | JGI IMG/M metagenome (GOLD analysis project Ga0256785, IMG submission 186041) | Metatranscriptome of enriched soil aggregate microbial communities from Iowa State University, Ames, United States - MC6-MC0936-MT... | ecosystem: Environmental > Terrestrial > Soil >... | reverse complement strand
CGTTGCTTACGGACACGCCGGAAAAGTTCGACCGCGCCAAGGAAGCACTCCAGGACGCCGTGGTGATTGCCCCCGAGGGATCACGCCCGGCACATCAGCTCATCATCGACCGCATCGCCTAGGCTTAAGTGTTCCGGGCTGTTCGTCAGGGACGGCCCGGATCACCAGCCATCCGGCGCCCCAGGTGGAGTCGGCTACCGTAAGGAAACCGTGCAGGGCATCAACGATTTCATCCTCGCCGCGGCAGGGCAGCCCTGGGTGTTGTTCCTGGTGTTGGCGTGCTGCCTGATCGATGGCTTTTTTCCACCGATCCCCAGCGAATCGGTGGTGGTGGGCCTGAGCGCCGTATCGGGGAGCAGCGGCTTGCCTAATGTGTGGCTGCTGGGTTTGATGGCGGCCCTCGGCGCTTTCGCGGGCGATAACCTCGCCTACATCATTGGGCAACGGATTGGCATCCAGCGGTGGCGATGGATGCGAACGCAGCGGATGCAAGGCGCCTTCCGCTGGGCGGGCAAGGAACTCCGACGCCGGGCGGCGTCCCTGATCATGGTGGCGCGATTCATCCCGATCGGGAGGGTGGCGGTCAACCTGACAGCGGGCGCCACGCACTTCAACCACCGGCGCTTCGTTGGCCTCACCGCCATGTCCGCGATCCTGTGGGCCTCGTACTCGGTGGTGCTTGGATACTTCTTCGGAGTCTGGTTCGAGCACAACCATCTGCTGGGCGCAGTCATAGCGATCGTCGTGGCAGTGATCCTGGGCGTCATCATCGATCGCATCATCAGCAGGGTCCGTGGATCCGTGCCGCTGGACCGAAAAAACATCCCCGGGGAAGGCGCCCCACCTCCACCCACGGTATGACGTTGATGGCTCCGCAAGATCAGTCCCGCGGCTGACGACGGAACGGGGACCGCACCGGTAGCGTTAAACGCGTGATCCCAAGGCTGGGACGTAGCGAACGACGTCCCGGCCGTGGGACACTAAGAGCGACTTTGGTCACAGTGTCAAGTCATATTCATCTAGGAGCTACCGCCGCGTGGAGTCTTTGAACCAAATGCTCGAGCATGCAGCCGGGCAGCCCTGGATTTACCCGGTACTCCTGGTCTTCTTCTTTATTGATGGTTTTGCCACCATCCTGCCCAGTGAAACGGCCATCGTTGGCCTCTCGGCACTGTCCCTTCACAGCGGAGAGCCCAACCTGTGGATCCTTGGGGCCACAGCACTGGTCGGTGCCATGGCCGGCGACAACATGGCATACATGCTGGGCCGCAAAATCGGCCTCACCCGCTGGAAGTGGATGCGACGACCCAAAGTCCAGAAGATGTTCGCCTGGGCCCAATACGAGCTGGATAAGCGCGGAGCGGTCCTCATTTTCACGGCCCGCTACATTCCTTGGGGACGCGTCGCGGTGAACTACGTGGCAGGCCAGACCGGCTTCCGCCACCGGACCTTCTTCCTCCTGGACGCCTTTGCGTGCGTCACCTGGGTGGGATACTCCATCGGCATCGGCCTCCTCGCCGGCCAGTGGGTACACAACAACCCACTGCTCGGTGTCGGCATCGCTGTGGCATTCGCGGTGGTCCTCGGCGTCGTGGTTGACCACGCATTGCGCTGGTGGCACAAGTACCTGGAGAGGAAAGACCACGCCCGCGAGGCTGCGGCATCTGCGCACGCAACCAAGCCGGACCCGCAGCAAACCGCAGTTGCCGGCGTCGACCTCTCCAAGCCGGCCGGCTAAGCGGCCCGCACCTGCCGGTGGGGACTAGTCTTAGTACGTGACTGAGCCCATACTTGACGCCGCCCCTGCCCTCGACTTCGACCTGAAGAGCCTTCCCAAGGTTTCCCTCCACGATCATTTGGACGGAGGTCTCCGTCCCGCCACCATCATTGAGCTGGCGGAAGCCGTCGGCCACACACTGCCCTCCACCGATCCCGTGGCCCTGGGCGAATGGTTCCGCGAGTCCGCCGACTCCGGCTCCCTGGTCCGTTATCTTGAAACGTTCGACCACACCATCGCCGTCATGCAGACCAAGGAAGGCCTGTTCCGGGTCGCCAAGGAATTCGTGGAAGACCTCGCCGAGGACGGCGTGGTGTACGGCGAAGTCCGCTGGGCTCCCGAGCAGCACCTCCAGAAGGGCCTGACCCTGGACGAAGTGGTAGAGGCCGTCCAGAGTGGCCTCGAAGCCGGCGTGGACGCGGCCGAGGAGCGCGGGCAGCAGATCCAGGTGGGTCAGCTAATCACCGCCATGCGCCACGCCGACCGCGGCCAGGAGATCGCCGAACTCGCCGTCCGTCACCGGGCCAACGGCGCCGTAGGCTTCGACATTGCCGGCGCCGAAGACGGCTTCCTGCCGTCCCGGTTCAAGGACGCTTTCACCTACCTCGCCGAAAACAACTTCCCGGCAACCGTCCACGCCGGTGAGGCTGCAGGCCTGGACAGCATCCAATCGGCACTGGTTGACGGCCGGGCACTGCGCCTTGGCCACGGCGTGCGGATCGCCGAGGACATCTCCGTTGATTTTGAGGACAACTCCGACGACGACGGCGAAGACACCATTGGGATGGTGACCATCGGCAGCGTGGCCGCCTGGGTCCGCGACCGCGGCATCGCCTTGGAGATCTGCCCCTCATCGAACCTGCAGACGGGCGCAATCTCCAGCTTCGGTGAGGGCATCGAAAGCCACCCCGTGGACATGCTGTTCCAGCTCGGTTTCAACGTGACCATCAACACGGACAACCGCCTCATGAGCGGGGTCACCTTGACGGACGAGTTCGAACTCCTGGTGGAAACCTTCGACTACGACCTCGACGATTTGCTCGAACTGACCCTCAACGCCGCGGAGGCAGCTTTCCTGCCGCTGGACGAGCGTGAAGCCCTGGTCGAGTACATCAACGATGCCTACGCCAACCTCGGCTGACAACTCCGCACTCCCGGGCCGGCCCGGCGATATGGGGGAGCTGCTGGGGACCATCGCTGCCCTGCGTGAGCACTGTCCCTGGATGGGGGCGCTGACCCACGAGTCGCTGGTGGAGTATTTGATCGAGGAAGCCTACGAAGTGGTGGACTCGATCGAAGCGGGCGACTTACCCGCGAGGGACGACGAACTTCGCGGCGAGCTGGGCGATGTGCTGCTTCAAGTAGTACTTCACGCCCGGCTCGCCGAGGAGCGCGGCAGCTTCACTTTCGACGACGTAGCCCGGTCCATCAACGCCAAGATGGTCCGGCGGAACAGCCACGTTTTCAAAGCGGACGGTTCCCTGCAGGAGAGTTTCCCGGCCAGTGTCGAGGAAATCATCGTGAAATGGGACGCCGCAAAACGCGCCGAGAAGCCTGAGCGGAAGGACCCCTTCGAGGGCATTCCGCCGCACCTTCCGGCGCTGGCAGCGGCGCAGAAATCCTTGGACAGGGCAGTCCGCGCCGGGATGGACGTCGACGCGGAAGGCGCGCTGGCCGCCGTCGGACTTCCAGCCGTCCCGGACTCGGAAGAGGCGCTCGGTGAGCTGCTGCTCGCCGTCGTCGCCGCGGCCCGGGAGCAAGGACTCGACGCCGAACGAGCCCTCCGCGCGACCGTTCGATCGTTTCAGAACGGCCAGGCCCAGGCTTCATGACGTGAAAGGTTGGAAGTCGTTCCGTAACCTGAGCCACTCTGGACTACGCTAGTAGCGACGAGGACGTTGAGAATTTCCCTCCTCATTCCTGTAATTTGCCCATAAGGAGCACATCCATGGCGCTTATCGATGCCATCCACGCACGCGAGATCCTTGATTCCCGCGGAAACCCGACCGTTGAAGTTGAGGTCCTGCTCTCCGACGGCCAGATCGGCCGCGCAGCAGTTCCGTCCGGTGCTTCCACCGGCGAGCACGAAGCTGTCGAACTCCGTGACGGTGACAAGGGCCGTTACCTCGGCAAGGGTGTCCAGAAGGCCGTTGACGCGGTCATCGACGAAATCTCGCCGGCCCTGATCGGCTTCGACGCCACAGACCAGCGCAGCATCGACCAGGCCATGATCGACCTGGACGGCACCCCCAACAAGGGCAAACTCGGCGCCAACGCCATCCTGGGTGTTTCCCTGGCGGTGGCCAACGCTGCAGCAGCTTCGGCTGACCTGCCGCTGTACAAGTACCTGGGTGGCCCGAACGCCCACGTGCTGCCGGTTCCGCTGATGAACATCCTCAACGGTGGCTCGCACGCCGACTCCGATGTGGACATCCAGGAATTCATGATCGCCCCGATCGGTGCCGAGACCTTCTCCGAAGGCCTGCGCTGGGGTGTTGAGGTCTACCACAACCTCAAGTCCGTCCTCCAGGAAAAGGGCCTCTCCACGGGCCTCGGTGACGAAGGTGGCTTCGCCCCCAACCTGCCGTCCAACCGTGCGGCACTTGACCTGATCACCGAAGCCATCAAGAACGCCGGCTACACCCCGGGCACGGACATCGCCCTGGCCCTGGACGTCGCGTCCTCCGAGTTCTACAAGGACGGCGCCTACCAGTTCGAAGGCAAGGCACTCTCGGCCACCGAGATGAGCGCTTACTACGCCGAGCTCGTTGCCGACTACCCGCTGGTTTCCATCGAGGACCCGCTGGACGAGAACGACTGGGAAGGCTGGAAGACCCTCACCGACACCATCGGTGACAAGGTCCAGCTGGTGGGCGATGACCTCTTCGTCACCAACCCGGTCCGCCTGCAGCAGGGCATCGACGCCGCCACGGCCAACTCGCTGCTGGTCAAGGTCAACCAGATCGGTTCCCTGACCGAAACGCTTGATGCTGTTTCGCTGGCACAGCGCTCCGGCTACACCACCATCACCTCGCACCGCTCCGGCGAAACCGAGGACACCACCATTGCTGACATCGCCGTTGCCACCAACGCGGGCCAGATCAAGACCGGTGCCCCGGCCCGCTCCGAGCGCGTCGCCAAGTACAACCAGCTGCTGCGCATCGAAGAAGAACTCGACGACGCCGCACGCTACGCCGGCCGCAGCGCGTTCCCGCGTTTCAAGGGCTAGCATTCCGCGAAAACAGCTGACCGGTGGCTATGGTGGAAAGACCATGGCCACCGGTTCTGTTTAACGCTGGCCACCTCGAACAAGCAAGCGCAGCAACCCGCCAGGCAAGCACCGGGCATTACAGGAGTGTCATGGCCACCCGTCGTCCGAAGGTACCCAGGGCCGACGCCTTGGGCTCCGGCTCCAGCGCAGCACGGCCGTCCACCCCGGCTCCTCGTCCCGGCACGGCCGGGTCAGGCAGCGCGGGCAACAGTGGGGCCGACGTCATCAAGGCAGAGTTCGGTGCAACACGCACCGCTTCGAACCCGTCGACGGCGGCAGCGCCCACCACAGCGGCTGGCAAGGGCGCAAACAAGCCCGCGGAGTCCGGAAAAAGCCCGGCCGCCGGAAAGAGCCAGGCCGCCGGAAAGAAGCCTGCCGCTTCCGCGAAGCCGACATCCGGCGGGTCCGGACGGACTGTTCCGTCTGCCAAGGAGGGGCGTGACACCGATCCCGTTCCAGCCAAGGCGTTCTCCGGACGAATGCTGGCGCTGGCGGTCGTCATGATTGCGATCACCATCATGTTGGCCCCCACGGTGAAGATCTTCCTGGAGAAACGTGCCGAGATCTCGGCACTGGAGGGCGAAATCGCCAGCCGCAAAGCTGAGCAAACGGAGCTGAACAAGCAGATCTCCCGCTGGCAGGATCCCAACTATGTGAAACAGCAGGCCCGAGACCGCATTAACATGGTTATGCCGGGTGAAACGGGCTACTGGGTGTTTGGCGGGGAAGAAGCCGCTGGCACGCCGGGTGGCCGCACCGGCTCCGGATCGTCTGCAAACCCGGAGAATCTGCCCTGGGTGGATGCTCTTTGGGAGTCAATCAGACGGTCGGCAACTGACTAGACGCGGTGCCCGCCGCCGTCGTGCCCGCCTGGGACACGACTAACGGGCAGGAAGGTTGGCAACGCACGTGGAAGAGTACACGGCAGCCCTGCCGCAGGAATCCCGCCAGCCGTCAGCACACGATCTCGAGGTCCTCAGCCGCCAGTTGGGCAGGCCGGTCCGCGACGTCGTTGAGATCCCCGCACGGTGCGTCTGCGGCAACCCGCTGGTCGCGGCCACAGCGCCCCGGCTGAGCAACGGAACACCGTTTCCCACCACTTTCTACCTGACCCACCCGGTCATCACCTCCGCTGTGTCGCGGCTGGAAGCGGGCGGGCTCATGAACCGGATGAACGACCGGCTGACCGCAGACGGGGAACTCGCTGACTCGTACCGCGGTGCGCACGAAGCCTACCTCCAGGCACGCAACGAGATCGCTGACCGTTCCGGAACCGGCGCTGTGCCCGAAATCGACGGCATTTCCGCCGGCGGCATGCCCACCCGGGTCAAGTGCCTGCACGTGCTGGTAGGCCATTCGTTGGCTGCTGGGCCGGGCGTCAACCCCTTGGGGGACGAAGCCTTGGAAGCAATCGCCGAGTGGTGGACCAAGGACCGCTGCTACTGCGACGGCGCGTGGGACACTGCGGGGGAGGCCCCTTCCCGCGATCTCAGCCGCCACGGCCCGCAGGGCCTGCCCGACATCGTGGGCCGCCCCGCGCCCGTACGTAAGCCGAAGACTGAAGCTGTTGGCGAGCAGTCCGCCAGCAACCAGGACGGCACCGCATGAGCCGCGTCGCCGCGATCGACTGTGGAACCAATTCCATCCGCCTGCTCATCGCGGACACCTCGGTCGAGGGGGCCGCGGGGCCATTGACGGACGTCGTGCGCGAAATGCGCGTGGTGCGGCTTGGCCAAGGCGTTGACGCCACCGGCGAGCTCGCTCCTGAAGCCCTGGAACGCACGTTCGCCGCCGCTGGGGACTACGCGGCCCTCATCAAGGAACATGGTGCCGGGCGCGTCCGGTTCGTGGCGACATCAGCCACCCGCGACGCCCGCAACCGCCAGGTTTTCGTGGACGGGATCCGGGACCTCCTTGGCGTCGAGCCCGAAGTAATTTCCGGGGATGAGGAAGCCGCGCTCTCGTTCGCCGGGGCCAGTAGTGTCCTTCCAGTAACAGGGGAGGACGCCGTCCTCGTCGTGGACCTCGGCGGAGGCAGTACGGAATTCGTCCTGGGGGACTCCTCCGGCGTGATCGCTGCCCGTTCCGTGGACATCGGATGCGTGCGGCTGACTGAACGCCACCTGCGCAGCGATCCGCCCACTGCCGCCCAGATCGCCGCAGCAGAGGCCGACGTCGATGCCGCCCTTGCGCTTGCCGCCCAGGCTGTGCCGCTGAACCGCGCCACAGCCGTTGTTGGCGTCGCCGGGTCGATCACCACCATCACCGCGCACGCGCTTGGCCTGAGCGAGTACCAGCCAAGCCGGATCCACGGTGCCTCCCTCGACCTGGAAACGATCAGCGACGCCGCCACCAACCTGCTCGAAATGACCCGTGCGGAACGGGCAGCGCTTCCCTACATGCATCCCGGTCGCGTGGATGTCATCGGTGCCGGCGCCTTAGTGTGGCGACGCATCCTGGCACGCCTGGCAGAGGTCAGCGGGGGTGCCATCAGCGCGGCCGTCTCCAGCGAGCACGACATCCTGGACGGAATTGCGCTGAGTATCCGGGGAGCCGAATGACGTTGCGACGCCGCCGTTCCCTTTCGATCGCGCTGGCCACCACCCTGGCCGGCGGGACGCTCGCGGGCGCGCTGCTGACGGCTCCGGCTGCCAGCGCCGACGCCTGGCGGGACAAGGAGTTTTGGCTCAAGGACTCCGGGGTTACTAACGCCTGGCAGGTCTCCAAGGGAGCGGGCGTCAAAGTCGCCGTCATCGACAGCGGTATTGACGGCAGCCACCCGGACCTCAACGGCGTCGTGGTCGGAGGGACCGACGTATCCGGTGCCGGCGCTCCCAACGGGCAAAAGAGCATCGGCGCCAAGACAGAGCACGGGACCCTGGTTGCAAGCATGCTTGCCGGCCGGGGACACACCACTCCCACGGCCTCTCCTTCAGCGTCCGCTTCGGCCCCGGCGCCTGTGCCGCCCACTACTCCTCCCGCCGGAGGGCCCGACGGAATCGTAGGTGTCGCGCCCGAGGCGCAGATCCTCTCGGTTTCCACTTGGCTCGGCTCCCCGAACCCTGGCGGCAAGTCGGACCAGGAACAAATCCCCGACGCCGTTCGCTGGGCCGTGGACAACGGTGCCAAGGTCATCAACATTTCCTTGGGCAGCACCTCGCCGGACTGGCCCCAGAGCTGGGACGCGGCGTTTCTTTACGCCGAGCAAAAGGACGTTGTCATTGTGGCCGCCGCCGGTAACCGGGTTGGTGGCAACATCCAGGTGGGTGCCCCCGCCACCATTCCAGGTGTCCTTACCGTCGCCGGGTTGGACGGCGAGGGACGCGCCAGCGTGGACTCCTCGTCCCAAGGCATCAGCATTGGGGTCGCAGCCCCGGCGGAGAAGTTGGTGGGTGCCATGCCAGGCGCCGGCTACGCCGAGTGGGCCGGGACGTCCGGAGCGGCACCCATCGTGTCCGGTGTGGCCGCCCTTATCCGTTCCAAGTGGCCTGAGATGAGCGCCAACCAGGTCATCAACAGGATCGTCAGCACCGCCAAGGATGCAGGCGCCCCGGGCAAGGACCCGCTGTACGGGTACGGCATCCTCAACGCCGAAGCTGCACTCAAGGACGACGTACCCGCGGCGGCCAGCAATCCCTTGGGCTCCATCGCGGACTGGATTCGCGTGCATCGGCGCGGAGACTTCAGCGAGCCTTCGCAGGCACCGGTCGCGAGTCCCACCAGCGCCGCGCCCACCTTGGCCGATCCCACCGTCCCCGTAGCCAAGACGCCGGCGACCATGGACGACGCCCTTCCTGCCGCCGTCGTCCTTGGTTTTGGTGGCCTGTTCCTCGCCCTCATCGTAGGTGCCGCAATTCAACTGCGAAGGGTTTCCAAACGTCCCGGTCCTGTGGTCGAGGAAGCCGAAACCGGAGTCATGGAGACGGTGGATCCACCCGGCAAGAAGTAGTTAGTGAAGATTTTCACAAAGTACTGTACTCTGGTGTCATGGCAACCACCCCAGAGCTCATTGACCGTCCCCGGGTTCTCGTCGTCGGCGGCGGCTACGTCGGCTTGTACGTAGCACTCAAACTGCAGAAGAAGATCGCGAACGCCGGCGGCATCGTCACCGTCGTCGATCCCCTGCCGTACATGACATACCAGCCCTTCCTTCCGGAAGTTGCAGGCGGCAACATCGAGGCACGCCACGCCGTCGTCTCCCACCGTCAGCACCTCAAGCAGACTGAGCTCATCCAGGGCCGCGTCACCAGCATCGACCACGCCAACCGCACCGCGGTCATCGCCCCGTCCGACGGCGGCGAAAACTTCGAAATCCCGTACTTCGACGTCGTCATCGCTGCTGGCGCCATCACCCGCACCTTCCCCATCAAGGGCCTCGCGGACAAGGGCATCGGCCTGAAGACCATCGAGGAAGCCGTTGCACTGCGCAACAAGGTGCTGGAGCGCATTGAAGCCGCTTCCACCATGACCGACCCCGCAGAGCGCGCCAAGGCCCTCACATTCGTCGTAGTCGGTGGCGGCTTTGCCGGCATCGAATGCCTCACCGAGATGGAAGACCTCGCCCGCGCCGCAGTGCGCAACAACCCGCGCATCCGCCAGGAAGAAATCCGTTTCATCCTGGTCGAAGCCATGGGACGCATCATGCCCGAGGTCACCGCCTCGCAGGCAGAATGGGTTGTTGAGCACCTCCGCAGCCGCGGCATCGAAGTTCTCCTCAACACCTCCCTGGACAGCGCCGAGGGCAACCTCAAGCTCATCAACCTCCCGGACAAGACCCCGGCGCAGGAAGTTGAAGCTGACACCCTGGTGTGGGCTGCCGGTGTGCAGGCCAACCCGATGATCCGCTCCACGGACTTCCCGCTGGAACCCCGTGGCCGCGTTCGCGTCCTCCCGGACCTGCGCATCGCAGGCGACGAAGGCATCGTCGAGAACGCCTGGGCCGCTGGCGACATCGCCGCTGTCCCGGACCTCACGGGCAAGGGCCTGCCGGACGGCACCTGCGTCCCCAACGCCCAGCACGCACTTCGCCAGGCCAAGAAGCTCGCCAAGAACCTGTGGGCTTCCCGCTGGGACAAGCCGCTGCACGACTACAAGCACAAGAACCTTGGTGCTGTTGCCGGCTTCGGCGAGTGGAAGGGTGTTGCAAACATCAACCTGCTCGGCCGCATCGGCCTCAAGGGCGGCCTCGCCTGGCTGGCACACCGTGGCTACCACGGCATGGCGATGCCCACCGTTGAGCGCAAGTTCCGCGTGATCTTCGGCTGGATCCTGGCCTTCTTCGCAGGCCGCGACACCACGCAGCTGATCGATCTCGACAACCCGCGCGGTGCCTTCGTGGCCGCGGCAACGCCGGCCCCCAAGCCCGCAGCTGCCCCGGCGCCCGTCGAAGCCAAGCCTGCTGCCGAGGAAGCCAAGACCCCGGTAACTGCTGACGCCAAGTAGTACACGCGCGACGGCGG
>Ga0256785_1000602_pt1 | contig 10510 bp, 6 predicted proteins | sample MC6MC0936MT_FD_186041 | JGI IMG/M metagenome (GOLD analysis project Ga0256785, IMG submission 186041) | Metatranscriptome of enriched soil aggregate microbial communities from Iowa State University, Ames, United States - MC6-MC0936-MT... | ecosystem: Environmental > Terrestrial > Soil >... | reverse complement strand
GTTGAGCGTGATATCGATCGTGTCGGTGGCGAGCACATCGATGCCGAAGGTCTTGGTCACCACGTGGCCGAGCATCGTTCCCACGGAACGGTCCGTGTTGATGACGTCCAAGGTGATCTTGACGGGCATGCGGTCGCTGAGCGCTTCCTGTGCCATGGTGATCAACCGCTGGTCGAAGTGCTTGTCCAGCTCGTGGTTCTGGCCGGTCATGTTGCGCAGCGGCACATCATCGTCGAACTCCAGCCCGTGCAGGATGGGATCCAGGTCCAGCCCTTCGGCCTTCCAGTGGTTGATCGCTTCGCGGGTGTCGAGGACTTCGGCGTGGCCTATGGCCTCTTCCAGGCTTCGGAAACCAAGTTCGGCAAGGATTTCACGGACTTCTTCCGCGAGGAACTCGAAGAAGTTGACCACGAACTCGGGCTTGCCGTTGAACCGCGAACGGAGTTCGGGGTTCTGCGTGGCAACGCCAACAGGACAGGTGTCCAGGTGGCAGACGCGCATCATGATGCAGCCAGAAACCACCAGCGGGGCGGTCGCAAAGCCGTACTCCTCGCCACCCAACAGGGCAGCAATAACGACGTCGCGGCCGGTCTTGAGCTGGCCATCAACCTGGACCACCACGCGGTCGCGGAGACCGTTGAGCATAAGGGTCTGCTGGGTTTCGGCAAGGCCGAGTTCCCACGGCACGCCCGCGTGCTTCAGCGAGTTCAGCGGCGAGGCGCCGGTACCGCCGTCGTGACCTGAAACAAGCACGACGTCGGCCTTCGCCTTGGTGACGCCGGACGCCACCGTGCCGATCCCGACTTCCGAAACAAGCTTGACGTGTACCCGTGCGGAGGGATTCGCTCGCTTGGCATCATAGATGAGCTGCGCGAGGTCTTCGATCGAGTAGATGTCGTGGTGCGGGGGCGGGGAAATAAGTCCCACGCCGGGAGTGGAGTGACGCGTCCGGGCTACCCACGGGTAGACCTTCTGTGCCATCAGCTGGCCACCTTCGCCGGGCTTGGCACCTTGGGCCATCTTGATCTGGATGTCTTCGGCGTTGGTCAAGTACAGGCTGGTCACACCGAAACGGCCGGACGCGATCTGCTTGATCGCCGAACGGCGTTCCGGATCGAGCAGGCGGTCAACGTCCTCGCCACCTTCACCGGTGTTGGACTTTCCGCCGAGCCGGTTCATGGCGATGGCCAGGGTCTCGTGCGCTTCCTTGGAGATGGAGCCGTAGCTCATGGCCCCGGTGGAGAAACGCTTGACGATGCTGGAGACCGGCTCGACTTCTTCGAGCGGGACCGCCGGACGGACGCCGTCCTTGAACTTGAGAAGCCCGCGAAGGGTCATCAGGTTTTCGGACTGGTCATCGATGCCCTTGGTGTAGGACTTGAAGATGTCGTAGCGGCGTTCGCGGGTTGCGTGCTGCAGCCGGAACACCGTCTCCGGGTTGAAGAGGTGCGGTTCGCCGTCGCGGCGCCACTGGTACTCGCCACCACCAAGCAGCGGCTGGTGCGGGTGCTCGATGCCGCTCTCCGGGTACGCCATCTGGTGGCGTGCCGAAACCTCTGCGGCGATGACGTCCAGGCCCACGCCACCCAGCTGGGAGTGGGTGCCGGAGAAGAACTCATCCACAAGTTCCTGGGACAGGCCCAGGGCCTCAAAGGTTTGTGCGCCCGTGTAGGAAGCCACCGTGGAGATGCCCATCTTGGACATGATCTTCAGGACACCCTTGCCGAGGCCCTTGATGAGGTTGTAGACGCCGTCTTCAGGCGTGACGCCAACGACGTCGCCGTTGGAGATCAGCTGTTCCACCGATTCCATGGCCAGGTACGGGTTCACAGCCGACGCGCCGTAGCCGATCAGCACAGCCACGTGGTGCGTCTCGCGGACGTCGCCGGCCTCGACCACCAGGGCGGTCTTGGTGCGGTTGGCGCTGCGAAGCAGGTGGTGGTGGACAGCGCTGACAAGGAGCAGCGACGGAATCGGCGCCCACTGGGCGTTCGAGTCACGGTCGGACAGCACGACGTACTGCACGCCGCGGTTGATCGCACCGGAAACCTGCTCGCAGATTTCGGTCAGGCGGGCACGGAGGGCCGCTTCCCCGCCCTCCGGGCGGTACAGGCCGCGGACCTTCATGGCGATGCGGTCGCCGTCGGGCGTTTCAATGTTGGCGATCTTGGCGAGCTGGTCGTTATTGATCACCGGGAACGGCAGCGAAATCTGCGGCTGGCGGACCTGCTTGCCATCCAACAGGTTGCCGTTCGGGCCGATGGCACACTTCAGTGAGGTGACCAGTTCCTCGCGGATGGCGTCCAGCGGCGGGTTGGTGACCTGGGCGAACGACTGCACAAAGTAGTCGAACAACAGCCGCGGTCGCTTGGAGAGCACAGCGACGGGCGTGTCCGAACCCATGGCACCAAGCGGCTCGGCACCAGTGCGGGCCATCGGACCAAGCAGAATCTTCAGCTCTTCGGTGGTGTAGCCAAAGGTGCGTTGGCGGATGTTCACCGATGCCGCGGTGTGGAGCACATGCTCGCGCTCGGGGAGCTCGTTGATGTCGATCAGGTTGTCCTTGAGCCACTCGGCCCACGGATTGGCCGCGGCAACTTCCGCCTTGACCTCGGCGTCGTCGATGATGCGGCCGGCTTCGGTGTCCACCAGGAACATCTTGCCGGGAGCAACGCGGCCCTTCTTGACCACGTTGGAGGGCTCAACCTCGATCACGCCAACCTCGGAGGCGAAGATGACCAGGCCGTCTTCGGTGATCCAGTAACGTCCGGGGCGCAGCCCGTTGCGGTCCAGGGTTGCGCCGACCAGGCTGCCGTCGGTGAACGACACAGCTGCCGGACCATCCCACGGCTCCATGAGCAGGGAGTGGTACTCGTAGAAGGCACGGCGGGCCGGATCCATGGTGGCGTGGTTCTCCCAGGCCTCCGGGATCATCATCATGATGGAGTGCGTGATGGGGCGGCCGGAGAGCCAGAGGAGCTCAGCCACTTCATCGAAGGAGGCCGAGTCCGAGGCACCCGGGGTGCAGATCGGGTACAACTCTTCAGGCACGGAGCCCAGGAGGGGGCTGGCCAGCTGCGACTGGCGGGCACGCATCCAGTTGCGGTTGCCCTTGACCGTGTTGATTTCGCCGTTGTGGGCGATGGTGCGGAACGGCTGCGCCAGGGGCCACGACGGGAACGTGTTGGTGGAGAAGCGCGAGTGCACGATCGCAAGCTTGGTCTTGAAGCGCTTGTCCGAAAGGTCCGGATAGAAGGGCTCGAGCTGCGCGGTGGTGAGCATGCCCTTGTAAACGATGGTGCGCGAGGACAGTGAGGGGAAGTAGACGCCGAACTTGTTCTGCGCCCGCTTACGGATACGCCAAGCACGGGAGTCCAGCTCATTGTGTTCGAGCTGCTCACCGTTGGCCGAGGCAAAGAACGGCTGCGAGAAGTACGGCATGCACGCACGCGCCATAGCACCGACGAGGTCGGCAACCACGGGAACCTCACGCCAGCCGAGGACTGTCAGGCCCTCGTCAGCGGCGAGTGCCTCGATACCGGCCTTCGCGTTATCGGCTTCGCGGGATTCGGCCGGGAGGAAGGCGGTGCCCACCACGTATTGACCTGGGGCAGGCAGTTCAAATTCGGCAACGGCCCGGAAGAACTCGTCCGGCACCTGCATGAGCAGGCCCGCACCGTCCCCGGTGCCTTCATCGGCGCCAACAGCACCGCGGTGTTCGAGATTGCGGAGGGCGGTCAGTGCCGCCTCCACGATGTCGTATCCCGGTTCCCCGCGGAGCGTGGCAATAATTGCCAGGCCGCAGGCGTCCTTCTCCTTATCAGGGTTGTAAAGACCCTGGGCCTCCGGGAGCGCAGCAAAGCGCTTGAACGGAGACATGGCACCCTGAGGTTCGATATTTTCGGACCAACCGGGGTTATGAAGATGGGTCATGGGAGACGTCCTTCCTCGAGATCGTGCGTATGGAAGGGACAACGTTGGCCCCACCTTGCCTACCCTGTGACGGGCATAACAAAGCGCTAGTACTTGGAATTGTAGGCCAGCCGATCCAGCGCAACGAACAGTTACGCAGACCTCTGGCCCCGGCTTGACCAGTGAACATCGGTATGCTGCGATCCGGTTTCCGGGGTGCCACGACGCTGTGGACTGGGCCCTACGAGCGGTGACTCTGTTGCCCCTTTACCGACGGCGACTACTTGGTGTCGTCTGCCTTCGGCGAGGATCCGGGGGCCTTCCTTACGGCAGTTGCGGCAGATGTAGCATCCGCGGCGGACGTGGTGTCCTTGGCGGAGTGCCCTGCAGCATCCTGCGGCTCGTCAACGTGGCCCGGATCGCTTTGGTTATCACGGAGATTATCACGCGAACCAGTATCTGAGACAGATGCGTCCACATCATGACTGGTGACGCTCGTCACCGTGGCAGGTTCCTTTTCAACTACCTCTTCGGGTTCCCGGCCCTTCAAATAGGGCGTGTCCGGCACCGGCCGACCGCGACGGCCAAGGGCAACGAAAATGAGCAGCGCCGCGATGAAGACAAAATGCTGGTCCAGACATTGAGCCTGGTGGTGAGGCCAAAGAGGGTGATCTGTTCTGCATCGTCAATCCGGAGGGCTTCGATCCACACCCGGCCAAGTGTGTAGTAGACGGCGTACAGCCAGAACAGGCGACCCCAGCGGAAGTGGAACTTCCTGTCGAGCATCAGCAGGATGCCGACGCCAAGGAGGTTCCACAGCAACTCGTAAAGGAATGTCGGGTGGAAGAGCGTGTCTGCTGGCATGCCGGCCGGGAAGTTGGCATTGGCAGGATCGATCTGGAGTCCCCACGGGAGGGTGGTCGGCGCACCGAAAAGCTCCTGGTTGAACCAGTTGCCCAGGCGGCCGATGGCTTGGGCCAAAAGGAGACCGGGAGCTGCTGCGTCCAGGAAGGCCGTCAGTTTGACCCCAGCGCGACGGCAGCCGATCCAGGCGCCCACGGCACCGAGGATCACGGCACCCCAGATCCCAAGCCCGCCACGTTGAATCTGCGGAATCAACGAAAGGTCGCCAGTACCGTCAAACCCTGGGCCGAAGTAGGCGTCGGGCGACGAGAACACATGGTAGAGACGGCCGCCGATAATGCCGAACGGGATGGCCCAAATGGCGATATCCCACAGGCTCCCTTCGGGCGCGCCGCGCTGCTTCCAGCGTGCCGAAGTCAGCCAGAGGCCAACGATGATGCCCGCAAGGATGCACAGGGCGTAGGCGTGGATACGCAACGTCCCCCACGGCAGCGGAATGTCGAAACCGGACCACGAAGGGCTCGGGATACTCAGTGGGACCATTGCCGCTGCGTGAAGGACGGTCTGCATTCGCTTCGCTGTTTCCTTTTCCTAGGCTTCTGCAGCCGCGCGGCCCAAGCCGGCGCTGAGGTTCTTGGTGAGTTGCCCGACGGCGTCCACGCCGCCGTCGCGTAGTGCCGCCACCAGCGCGGTACCGACGATGACGCCGTCCGCGTAGGCAGCAATCTCGCGGACGTGGTCCGGGTTGGAGACCCCGAGACCCACGCATACCCGCTCGGCGCCTGCCGCGTGGGCGTGCGCCACGACATCCTCCGCGCTGCTGCTGACGGACTGCCGCGTTCCCGTGACCCCCATGATGGAGACCGCGTAAACGAACCCGCGGCTTGCCTTGACGGTCATGTCCAGGCGTTCGGGCGTGGACGATGGCGCAACAAGGAATACCCGGTCGAGGCCGTACTTGTCGGAGGCTTCGAACCATTCGGATGCTTCGTCCGGGATGAGGTCCGGCGTGATGAGCCCGGCTCCCCCGGCTTCGGCCAGGCGGCGGGAAAACTCGTCGACGCCCATGCGCATGACAGGGTTCCAGTACGTCATCACCAGGACGGCGGCGTCGGTGGCGGCGGTAATGCCCGCTACGACGTCGAACACGTTGGCAACACGGAAGCCGTTGGAGATCGCTTCGGTGGTGGCGGCCTGGATGACCGGGCCGTCCATCACAGGATCAGAGTAAGGAATGCCGATTTCGATGAGGTCGGCACCGTTGCGGGCCAGTGCGATGCCGGCCTCGATGCTTTCCTGCACCGTCGGGTAGCCGGCGGGAAGGTAGCCCACCAAGGCCGCCCGGCCTTCGGCTTTGGCGCGGTCGATGGCGGCAGCCGATTTGCTGGCGAATTGTTCAGTCATCACTTCTGGTCCTCGTTTACGTCCGCAGCGGCTTCGGCGGCCCGTTCGCTGGGTCCCTTCGGCTTACGCGTGGACAGGGTGGTGCCCTTGACGTGCCCTTCCTCATCCAGCATGTTGAACCAGGCAGCGGCCGTTTCCACGTCCTTATCACCACGTCCGGACAGGTTGACGATCACCGTCACCTCGGACGGGTTGTCCTTGCCTTCGGTGAGGCGCTGGCCGATCTTGATGGCGCCAGCCAAGGCATGCGAGGACTCAATGGCCGGGATAATGCCCTCGGTCCGGCACAGGAGGCTGAAAGCGTCCATTGCTTCGGTGTCGGTGATGGCTTCGTACGTCACTCGGCCAATGTCCGCCAGGTAGGAGTGCTCCGGGCCGACGCTCGGGTAGTCCAGGCCGGCTGAGATGGAGTGGGACTCGATGGTCTGGCCGTCTTCGTCCTGCATGAGGTACGAACGGGCTCCGTGGAGCACTCCGGGACGGCCCAGCGAGATGGCTGCGGCGTGACGGCCGGTCTCTACGCCTTCACCACCGGCTTCAAAACCGTAGATCTTCACTGATGCGTCATCAAGGAACGCATGGAACAGGCCGATAGCGTTCGAGCCGCCGCCGATACATGCAGCGATGGCGTCGGGAAGTTTGCCTGTTTGCTCAAGGATCTGGCTGCGGGCCTCGTCACCGATGACCTCGTGGAAGTAGCGGACCATGGCAGGGAACGGGTGCGCCCCAGCGGCCGTACCCAGCAGGTAGTGGGTGTGCTCCACGTTCGAAACCCAGTCACGAAGGGCGTCGTTGATGGCGTCCTTCAGCGTCTGGGAACCGTTGGTCACGGGAACCACGGTGGCACCGAGCAACTGCATGCGGGCCACATTCAGTGCCTGGCGGCGGCAGTCCTCGGCCCCCATGTACACCACGCATTCAAGGCCCAGCAAGGCCGCGGCAGTAGCGCTGGCAACACCGTGCTGCCCGGCGCCAGTCTCGGCAATGACACGGGTCTTGCCCATGCGCTTGGCGAGCAATGCCTGGCCAAGGACGTTGTTGATCTTGTGGGAACCCGTGTGGTTGAGGTCCTCGCGCTTAAGGAAAATCCGGGCCCCGCCCGCGTGCTGGGAGAACCGCTTGGCCTCGGTCAGCAGCGACGGCCGGCCCGAGTAGTTCTTGTTCAGGTCCTTCAGCTCCGCGATGAAGTCGGGGTCAGCCTTGGCCTTCTCAAAGGTGTCCTGGACTTCGTCGAGGGCGGCGATGAGAGACTCGGGCATCCAGCGTCCGCCGTAGCTGCCAAAGTAGGGCCCCGATGCGTTGCGCAGCGAAGGGCCACCTTGCAGGAATGCGTCAGCCACATTCTCTTCTGAGCCGGCTGTTGGCACGTCGACCATCAGTCTCACCGTCCTGTTCCAGTTAGTTCATTGGGTAGTTCCACTTGCCACAAGGCAGCCGCGGGCTCACGCCCGGGCTGCCCTATGACTGTTCGCCGTGATTCAGTGACTGCCTCAGTTTCTGACGGCGATGGCGGCAGCTCCCGCTGCCTTGAATTCAGTGATGCGTTCGCGCGGCGTGGAGTCGCTGACCAGCGCCTCCCCCACCAGGATGGCGTTGGCGCCACCCGCTGCGTAGTGCGAGACGTCGTCGGCGTTCCTGACCCCTGACTCGGCGACAATGACGGACTCGGCCGGAATCAAACCGGCCAGCGATCCGAAAACCGAGCGGTCGACGTCGAGCGTCTTAAGGTTGCGGACGTTGATGCCAATAATCTTGGCCTGGGCCGCGACCGCGCGCTCGATTTCTTCCTCGGTGTGCGTTTCCACCAGCACGTTCATGCCGAGTTCGTGGCTGAGCGCACTGAACTCTGCGAGTTCGGAGTCGGACAGAGCTGCAACGATGAGCAGGATGAGGTCGGCGCCGTGGGCACGGGCTTCCCAGATCTGGTACTCGTCAACAGTAAAGTCTTTGCGCAGCAAGGGAGTCCCGACGGCGGCACGCACGGAATCGAGGTCTGCCAGCGAACCGCCGAAACGGCGCTGTTCGGTGAGGACGCTGATGACGGAAGCTCCGCCGTCGGCGTACTGGGCCGCAAGGGACGCAGGATCCGCGATGGGCGCCAGATCGCCTTTTGAAGGGCTGCGGCGCTTGATTTCTGCGATGACTTTGAGGTCGTTGCGAACAGAGGAGGTGCCTCCGAGGGCAGCCCACGCGTCACGTGCCGGAGCTGCGCCGGCAGCACGTTCCTTTAGCTCCAGAAGGGAGACGTGACGGCGACGGCCGTCCATGTCCTCCTTGACGCCAACAATGATGTCATCAAGAACGGTCACGATTAGTGGCCGTTGTTCTGCAGCTTGCTGCCACCAACTCCATAGCCCGCACGGCGCATTACCAAGCCCACGATGAGGCCGATGACCATGACAACCAGGCCGCCGACGAAGATCGGGGTGCTGGCAATCACGAAAGCGATGGAGGAAATCAGGGCGCCGACCAGCATCACAATCACGCAGGTCCAGGCAGCCGGGCTATTACCGTGGCCGATGGCGTCAGAGTGGCTCGCCATCTTGGATTCAGCTTGGTTTGCGGACACTGTGGTTTTGCTCATGTGAAATCTCCTCAGGATGAATACTGCTTACATTCTGCCATTTATTGACGGCGGCCGGGACATCGTCCGACGCCAGGACCGGCCAGGGCGCCTATGTTGCGCCGCGCCGGCCCGAAAGACTGTTTGATGGCCGACTACGTGGGATCTTCACCCCGTGAGAGGCTGTCCCAGCTGTCGATCTCGTCCACCGGCCCGTTGCCGCCCTGCGGACCGCCAGCTCGGGCATCGTACTTGGTCCTGGACTTCCAGTGGCGTCCGGCTGCCGGCAATACCGCAGCGCAGACCGCCAGGAGCGCGCCCGCCACGATAGCCAGGATGGGGAATGCCGTGGCGGTGACGCTGGCCTGCCCACCTGAGATGCCCGTGGCGGCAGCGATGGAACCCTGGGCGGCGCCAAGCGGATCCACCACCACGGTGATGGCGGCCAGGATAATGCCCACCGCGGACAGTCCAATAATGGCGGCGATGACCCAGCGCGCGATCTTCCCGGCGATGGAAGCAGCCAAGCCGCCTGCCAAAGCAACAAGGGCCAAGGCGGTCACGGCAGTAGCCGCCTTGTTTCCTTGGACGTGGAGGTTGCTGTTGGAAGCTCCGTTCGGGTCCAGTTGGACCTCGATCCAGGTCTGCGTCGTGGCGCCAAAAACCAGGAGGGCAAGGACCGTCATGGCCAGGACCAAAGTCGATTTACGCGCCCAGCGGGGTGTTGTCGCCGCGGACGACGCTGCCGATTCAGTGCTCATGGTGCCGGAGTCCCGCCGTCGGCGTTTTCAGTGTCCCGCACAGAGTCGCCCGAGATGTTCTGCAGCGATCCGGCTGTGTGGACAGCCCGCAGGGGCGCCGCCGCCTTATTCACTGTCTCCAGCGCTTCGGAGGGTTTGTGCGAATCCGCCACGATCCCGCCGCCGGCCTGTACGTAGGCACGTCCTTCGCGGAGCAGGGCTGAACGTATGGCGATGGCCATATCCATGTCACCGGCAAAGTCCAGGTAGCCTACGACGCCACCGTAGATGCCGCGCCGGTGCGGTTCCAGTTCGTCCAGGAGGCGCAATGCACGCGGCTTGGGGGCGCCGGAGAGCGTACCCGCCGGGAACGTGGCCTTGAGGACGTCGTATGCCTTGGCGTGCGGAGCAAGCTCACCCACCACCGTGGACACCAGGTGCATGATGTGGCTGAACCGCTCCACTTCCATGAACTGCGTGACATCCACCGTGCCCGCCACGCACACCTTGGAGAGGTCGTTCCGCGAAAGGTCAACCAGCATCAGGTGCTCGGAGCGTTCCTTCTCGTCTGCCAACAGTTCAGCAGCCAGCGCCTTGTCCGCCTCAACCGTCTTGCCCCGGGGACGCGAGCCGGCGATCGGGTGGGTGATGACTTCCTCACCGGTCACCGTCACCAGGGCCTCGGGCGAGGAACCCACGATCGAGTACTCGCGGCCGTCAGCATCCTCAAGGCTGAAGAGGTACATGTACGGGCTGGGATTGGTATTGCGCAGGACACGGTAGACGTCCAGGGGGTCGGCCGCGCATTCCATCTCGAACCGACGGGAGATCACCACCTGGAAGACTTCGCCGTCAACGATCGCTTCCTTGCCGCGGTCGATCGCTTCCAGGTACCGGGCTTCATCCCACCGTTCCTGCACGCTGGACGCGAAGTCCAAGGCGGCTGTTTCCAGCACGGAGACGGGCTGGGCCACAGGAGTGCTGATCTGGTCCAGCAAGCCTTTCACCCGTGCCACGGCGTCGTGCC
>Ga0256785_1000599_pt1 | contig 10543 bp, 10 predicted proteins | sample MC6MC0936MT_FD_186041 | JGI IMG/M metagenome (GOLD analysis project Ga0256785, IMG submission 186041) | Metatranscriptome of enriched soil aggregate microbial communities from Iowa State University, Ames, United States - MC6-MC0936-MT... | ecosystem: Environmental > Terrestrial > Soil >... | reverse complement strand
TGAAGGGATCGTGCGATGCAGCGGGCTGCGGCTTTGTGCGGTTGCTGGAGATGCTGTCGGAGATAGAGAATTCCTGCATCAGACTATCCCAGATTTCCGTTGGCACGGCTGTCGGCTCGCTCTTCCCGCGCGGGGCGGCGCTCGCCGGTTTCGGCTGCGGAGCGGGCGCTGGCGCTGCTGGACGAGCCTGCTGCTGCATGCTGGCCGCCATGCGGCTCACCGGTTGCGTGTCGTGGATAAGCTCGGTCACTTCGATGCGGTATTCATCAATACCGAGAATGTCGCCATCCTGCAGCTCAACCTGACGCCCCCGCTCCAGCGGAATGTCATTTAATACCACGCGGGTGACGCTGCCACGGTTGGTGACGCGGCATTCGCCCTGCGCGTCAACGTGAACAATGGCCTGCAGACGCGAGATAGTGCGGTCATTGTCCGGCAATACCAGATTGTTATCCGTACCGCGCCCAATGGTGCCGCCCGGGGCGTAAAAATCACAGCTGCTCTGCGGCGGCTGATGACCGGGTTTCGTAGAAATAATCGTGAATCGCATGGCGTATTCCTGCTGGTATGATTAGCGCTCAAACGCTGCCGCTCTCGGGGCGAGAACGGCGGCGTTTGAGAAAGTGAATATTAAAACTATTTAATGAAGGTTATAAAATATAATCCAACAATGAGCCATAGAGTGAATATTAACGCCTGTAATTTATAACGACGATGTAACTTTAGTATCCAGCCAATTCTTTCATCCGGTAATGACTGCACGTATTTATAAGCTTCTTCCTGCACCGGCCTTTCATGAGTAAACTTCATTTTGACGCCTTTATAAAGGCGTACAAACCAGATTATTTTTTGGTAATTAGCCAGTGAACCAAAAAAAGAAGAGTAATTTGTCACAAGATCCAGGTCATATCCTTTCCGTCTGTAGTCTGAAAGAAGCTGATTATAATCATTCTCGTGCTTTTTAAAAAAACGAGAACTGAATCGATCCATGATTACAACAATCAGGAACAAGACCACAATAAGAAAGAATAGTAAACAGTTCATATGCACCATATTTTACTACCAAGGCTGGCGAATCTGCACTCATCTTGAGGGCCATCACGGGCAGTGACTTGAAGACGCGAGATGGTGCGGTCAAATCTCCTGGCATATCGGTGAAACGTTATTTTTGGACCCCAAGCGAGCGAATTGCGTCGCTATTGGCGATTAAGCTGCACTTCAAAACCTGATAACCAACTGGTGCGTTACCGCCCGGCTTCTCGTTGAGTAAGTTATCAATAACCTTGTCTGCTGTTTCGAAATTCCCGGCAGGCTGATTGCTTGCTTCTAGCCATGCGGCAGCGCTGGCTATCGCATCATCTTTCAGACTCTTACTATCCGCAATCTTGCCGATGCATCGATTTTGCACCCAGTTTTCAAATATCTGTTGCTCAGAGAAACTCGTCAAGTCCGGGAGCGTTTGCGCATACGCACCACTGACAATTAATGCCAAAAAAGGCATCAGCAAACATTTCATTTCAGGTTCCGGTGTCATGTGCCGGGTGGCGCTACGCTTACCCGGCCTACAATCGACAATAATATCAATCCATTACGTCATATAATGTAGGGGAAGAACGGACAGAAAATCTGGAGTGAGCCCTTTCGGGCTCACTATTATTACGCTTCTTTGTTCTCTTTGATGTTCCAGCCAGCGCTGCTTTCAGCACCTTTACCACCGGCAGTGGTCTGCTCCCAGTACTGCTGTTTCACTTTCGCAGCCTGGAATGCATAGGTCACACCAACGGTATCGCCGTTGTCGGCACCGGTGTACTGAACAGAAGTGACCAGTACATCTTCCAGCGTGATGCGGGTATATTCCACCTGCTGGCCGCCGGCTTTACAGACGGACAGCTCAACTTTGGTCAGGTGTTTACCGCTGGCGCAGTGTTTCAGGATTGCTGTAGTGGATTTGTCGATCAGTGCGTTTACGTGCAGATCGTTAAAGTTAACCTTACCGGCACCGCCGCCACCGCCAACGCTCATATTACCTGGCTGGGAAGCGCCCCAGGAGAAGGAGGTAATATCAGTCCAGCCGGTGTGGTTAGAATCTTTAGATTCGCCAGTAACACCCTCGACCTTCAGAAACATATCAATAGCCATAATATCTACTCTTCGTGGATGAACAATATTGCTTTCGAAAAAGCACTTATATGGCAAACAGGAAAGCATGGGGCTGAATAAAACCGTCCATATTTTACCTCTGCCTCTAGCCTGACGAATTCGAACTTCGTACAGACTCTTCAGAGTGCCTGCAATTGCAACCACCCTAAATTTTGTTAGTCACACTTCATGGTAACTAAGCGCTAGACAATCATTCACTGTATCATCTAGAATATTTTCAATCGTCTATCATTCATTTAAGGCAACATAACATGAAGAAAACATTGTTATTAATACTTACCATTGTACTTTTGATTATTGCAGTTTTCACAACCGCAGATCTTTCTCAATCAGCCTGGTATGTATTTTCATTAGAAAAAATTACCACAACTTCTGCAGGCTTACTTTTTGGGAAATTAGTTTTCCTGCTGGTCATCCTTTTGGCACTTTACTTCTCGCTAAAGTTTTTACGTAAATTAAAGCCTTGACTTTAATTTTTCCGCAAAATAGTAAATAGCGATAGATGCAACTAAAAGAATGATTAATAGAGCTGCATTTATCGTTATTTCTAAATTAGTTGCCGACCAATCAAAAATAAAAATATAATAGCCAAGGGTTGAGAAGAAAAGCATAAATGAAACAATAAGCATGAGATAGACTATAACGTACTTTGATGCTCTTTCAAACACGAGTGGCTCCTGCTAAAAATCGGCTATAAATCTCTTTATCTATAGCACCATGACTCTGTTGGAAATTTATAGCTTCAATAAATGGCTTAACATTATCTTCAACGAGAAAATATAATAAATCTAAATCACCCGCACCACGCAGCTCATAGTAAACATTTTTATTTAACTTTAACAGATCGTACGAGGTATAAACTGAGCGAGAAATTGAAGCCCCTACACTTAACACACCAGTAAGCCCTGCAGAAACAAGAAATCGCGGAACAATTTTTGAAACGAATAGCGTAATTAATTCATTTACGAAAACCATTTTAAAGGCTATACCACCTACTTGCGACCCACCTACTTTTAGGAGGAGTTCCTTAGATTGCTCTTCAGATAAACCAGACAGATAACGTTTGACTACTGTATTGATTAACCGACGCACATCTTCTGATGTAAGTCCTTTTTTGATTAGCGTTAATAACCTAATTTTGTCTGTTTCATTTCGCCACCGATGGTCTGTATCCAGAAAATCTTTGGTTAACATCCATAAGTCTTCTGGGATTGACATAAAACCATCGACCGCGCTGCGAGCGAAAATTTCTGGGCCACTCTGTTTACGAGTATCAAAAATCTTCAACATGCCATCTGCAATTTCTTTTGGTGAATTCGTTCCCAATATTGATTCCTCCTGAAGTTAATAAATATCGATGGTTTTCTATATGAATTATGCCAATGTAGTTTACTTTGCCGGCCCAATGGGCCGGCTACATTTATCACGCGTCCTTCGTCTTCAGCGACGGCAGTTTAGAAACCAGACGCAGGGAAACGGTCAGGCCTTCCAGCTGGTAGTGTGGACGCAGGAAGAACTTCGCGGCGTAGTAGCCCGGGTTGTCTTCAATTTCCTGCACCTGCACTTCCGCAGCCGCCAGCGGTTTGCGGGACTTGGTCTCCTGAGAGGAGTTAGCCGGGTCACCGTCCACGTAGTTCATCACCCAGTCGTTCAGCCAGCGCTCCATCTCTTCACGCTCGCGGAAGGAGCCGATTTTGTCGCGCACGATGCACTTCAGATAGTGCGCAAAGCGGCAGCAGGCGAACAGGTACGGCAGACGAGACGCCAGGCGCGCGTTAGCGGTGGCATCCGGGTCGTGGTACTCCGCCGGTTTTTGCAGAGACTGCGCGCCGATGAAGGCAGCAAAGTCGGAGTTTTTGCGGTGAACCAGCGGCATAAAGCCGTTTTTCGCCAGCTCGGCTTCACGACGATCGCTGATGGCGATCTCGGTCGGGCACTTCATGTCTACGCCGCCGTCGTCGCTCGGGAAGGTGTGGCACGGCAGGTTTTCTACCGCCCCGCCGGACTCCACGCCGCGAATCGAGGTGCACCAGCCGTACTCTTTAAAGGAGCGGTTGATATTGGCGGCCATCGCATAGGCGGCGTTCGCCCAGGAGTAGCTGTTGTGGTTCGCGCCGTCGGTCTGCTCTTCAAAGTCAAAGCTGTCGACCGGGTTGGTGCGAATGCCGTACGGCAGGCGCGACAGGAAGCGCGGCATCACCAGACCGAGATAGCGGGCATCTTCAGATTCACGCAGTGAACGCCAGGCGGCGTATTCGGTGTTCTGGAAGATTTTGGTCAGGTCGCGCGGGTTAGCCAGCTCCTGCCAGGACTCCATCTGCATCACGCCCGGTGCGGTACCGGTGATAAACGGACAGTGTGCCGCAGAACCGATGCGCGCCATTTCACCCAGCAGCTCAACGTCCTGCGGGCTGTGGTCGAAGTAGTAGTCGCCGACGATGCAGCCAAACGGCTCGCCACCAAACTGACCGTACTCCTGCTCGTAGATTTTCTTGAAGATCGGGCTCTGATCCCAGCCCACGCCCTTGTAGCGCTTCAGGGTACGGCCCAGCTCCTGCTTGGAGATGCTCATAAAGCGGATCTTCAGCATCTCGTCGGTTTCAGTGTTGTTCACCAGGTAGCTCAGGCCGCGCCAGGCGCTCTCCAGCTTCTGAAACTCGTCGTGGTGAATGATCTGGTTCACCTGCTGCGACAGCTGCTCGTCGATACCGGCAATCAGGTTCTGAATGGTGCGGTAAGTATCGTTTGAGAAGGTGACGGTATTTTCCAGCGCCTGCTGCGCCAGGGTTTTAACCGCGCTTTCTACGGCGGAGCGTGCCTGGTCGGTTTTCGGGCGGAACTCTTTGTTCAGCAGCGCGCTGAATTCATCCTGGCTGAACGCCTGACCCGCCTGCTGCTCGTGTTGTTGAGTCTGGTTGCTCATTGATTATTCCTCGCTACCTTTCGCGCTTTCGTCATTTTTCGGCAACTGGCTCAGGGATTTGAGCAGCGTCGGATCCTGCAGAATTTTAGCGATCAGCTCTTCCGCACCGTTTTTGCCGTCCATGTAGGTCAGCAGGTTGGAGAGCTGAGTACGCGCTTCCAGCAGCTTGTTCAGCGGCTCAACCTTGCGGGCCACCGCATCCGGCAGGAAGTCGTCCATGCTGTCAAAGGTCAGATCGACGTTGAGCTTGCCTTCTCCGGTCAGGGTGTTATCCACCTGGAACGCCACGCGCGGCTTCAGCGCCTTCATGCGTTCGTCAAAGTTGTCGATGTCGATTTCGAGGAACTTACGCTCATCCACGGCCGGCAGGTTTTCCACCGGTTTGCCGACCAGATCGGCCATGACGCCCATCACGAACGGCAGCTGAATTTTACGTTCTGCACCGTAGATCTCTACGTCGTACTCGATCTGCACGCGGGGGGCACGGTTACGTGCGATGAATTTCTGCCCACTGTTACTCATTGCCATGATGTTCTCCATCAAAGATGCGCGGTGAAGGTGAAACGGCAGGCTCCATGCCTGTCGTCATAATGCCTGGACGCGTTATTCGCGGCGTCCAAAGATGTTTTCCAGTTGGTTAACGCCGTCTGGCGCCAGGTCGCGAATAATGTCCATAAAGTTAAGTTCTGACAGCCGCTGCACCCGTTCAATCATCAGCGGTGCGGGGTGGCTCGGTTCGTACTGTGCAAAATACTGCTTCGCTTTTTCCAGCATCAGCTGCGCGTCGGCGCGGCTGGTGACCTGCACGCTGCGCCAGTCGGTAACCTGCTGAACGGGTTGCGCTGCCGCAGGCTGCGGCTCGGCGTGCTGTTCAGCCTGCGCCTCCCGGTTCGGCAGCAGCTTGCTGATGTCGGTCACCTGACAGGCGTTGGCAACCAGTCCAACGGTTTTCAGGAGCTGCTCCATCTCCGGTACCCCGCTTTCGCCGAGATAGCCGGTGAGCAGATCGCGAATCGCCAGCAGGCGTTCGTTAATCACGATAACCGCTGCGGTTCCCGGCTGGTCGCCGCGGGCCAGCTCGTCAATCAGCCGTGGACGGCCGCCGGGATAGTCCGGGCATTCCGTCTTACTGCCGTCCAGCAGCGCCTGGGCATCCCGGAGCGAAATTTCATCGCCGTTTGAACGCAGAAGCGAGGCATTACGCACGGCGACGGTGAGGTCAGACTTATCGCTCAGCCCTGCCAGGGCGTTAATGCGGTAGAACGGATCGGTTTCGCCAAACTCTTCCAGCAGCGGGTAAAGCGGCTCCCAGTAGCGTGCGAGCGCCTCCTGCACCAGCAGCAATCCGTCTGCGTAGCCCGCGAGCCCGCGGCGGCGCGTCCAGGCATGGGTTAACGCCAGCAGCACGCGAAGATCTTTGGTGCGGGTCAGCAGGCTGGTGGCGTATTTTTCAACCGTGTTCCAGTCAGCCGGCTCCGCCGGGATGATGGTGTCGCCAAACTGCTGTTCCGCTTTTCCCTGCCCTGCCTGATTCATGAGCTGGAAGTCAGCGTCGTACTCCAGGTTTTCGCCGCAGGGCCTGTCGGGGCTTATTGGCGCGAGAAATTCTTCGATATTCATAAGATCCCTGCTTATTCAAACATAGGCGGATAAAGACCGTGACGGCCCGGGCGGGCGCCTCCTGCCGGATCGAACAGCAGGGTGAAAAGCTGCCCGGTAAAGTTACCGCTGTGAACGTGGGTGTACAGCGGGTAGCCGTCGCAGCGGTTGGTCCACCAGTAGCTGGTCTGACGAAGCGGGTCAAAACACTCTGCCGCCTGAGGCCAGCCCAGCGTGCTCTGGCCGTCCTCGTCATAGCCAATCACATCAAGAATGTCGGAACGCTTTTGCGGCTCGACGGGCTGCGGGGCCGGAATGGACATCAGCATCTCGTCCAGCTGCGAGGCGGAAAAACTGTTGCGCACCGCGTGCAGCCCCAGGCGTCCAAGCTGCTGATACCAGCTCTCGGCCTGACTGAGCAGATTAGTCGACCACTCTGACGGGGCGAAGCTCAGCTGCAGGCAAACCGGGTACTGTCGGCCAACGCTGTCGCGGCCTGGCAGCAGGCAGCCCATCTGGATCATCTGGCTGCCCAGCATAGGCGGTACAACAAAATTCCAGACCGGCGCTTTGTGGAACTGTCGCTCGCCGCTGCGCAGCTCTTCCTGCTGCCAGGCCAGCAGACCAACCTGGAACCAGTGGGACCACTGGCGCTGTAAGGTGTCAGGAAAGCGGCGCTGCAAAAAATCTCCGGCGCTGGGTAATTTGCCATACCAGCTGTAGCGGTTCATCGCAGGGGTATTCGTCATACGGCTGTCCTTGCGGTTATGGGCATGAGAAACGAGGAAGCTGGAACGGGTTGCGAATGCTGTTTGGCGCAAACTCCAGCGTGACCTGATGTCCGTCAACGTTGAAGGTGGCCTGACGGCTCAGGCTCCCCGCGCCCGGGCTGGTGCTCGCTTTATCGAAGAAGCGGTTCAGCGCCCAGGCACCGTTCGTCACCAGCGTCGCCGTGCTGCCGTTCGCCAGCCCCAGCTGCATACGGACCTGGTTGGTGCCGCCCGGCCCCGGCCAGTTCATGATCTGCACGGCCTGCGGGCCGTGGCTGTAGCGCAGCAGCTGGCCGTCGACGTCCAGCGTCAGGTTCAGAATGGTGTTATCCATTCGCACGGTGCGTACCGTCACCTTGAAAGACGGCGTAGTTGCGCCATTAGCAAAAAAGGCGTCGCGAATGGACTGGGCCTGCTGGAACGGTCTCAGCAGCCCTTCGCTTCCCGGCAGCGTTTTACCGTCGATGCCCGGCATAAAGCGCCAGTTTGCCTGCGTGGTATCCACTTTATTGGTCAGGTTGTCGCGGAAGAAGGCGTCCATCAGCCCGGTGCCGGGGGCAAACATGCGCGCGAGATCGTCAGGGGTGACCTCGGTGCTGGCGCTGCGCACCAGCGGGTAGCGACCGGCAATCGCCTGGCGACAGAACCCGCCCACCTCAACGTTGATGCGCTTACGCACGTTTTCCAGGTCGCGGCGCTGGGTATCGCTGCTGGCGCCCACCGCCATATTGCTGAACATGGTTTGCAGCCCGCCCGGCAGACGACCGGCGCTGGCCTGCAGACGGCTGATCGCCTCGCCGCCCGGTGCCGGCATGCCGCTGTTGGCGGCGTCCTGTACGGCGGTCAGATAACGGTAAAGCTCGTCCACCTGCTTGAGAAAATCGTCAAATACGATGGTCTTCCCGCCCTTCTCCAGCGGCTGCGCCAGCTCGATCATCGGCGCATAGTGGTCGGTCACCAGCTGCTCCGGCGCCTGCGTGACCACGGCAGCCTGCGTCGGGGCATTGTCATTATTGCTGAACAGCGCTTCCAGCGTACGGGTGGCGCGGTTGCTCTGATCCTGCGCTTTACTCGCATCTTCTGGCGCGGGCGCATTGCGCGACAGCGTCAGCACCTGGCTCAGGTTCTGCACCAGACGGCGCAGCGGCGAGTTTGCGCCCGAGAGCAGGCGCGCGGTGTTGATGCGCTGGGAAAGGTCGGCGCTGTTGTTCAGCTGAATGTCGGCGAGAAAGCGATCCCAGTTAGCGATAAAGTCGCGCATGTAGAGCTGGCGCACGGCGTTATCGATCTGCTGTTTATCCTCTTGCGCCGTGGCGGCCCCCAGCACCCAGGCGTCGTCCTCGTGCAGGGCGGTGGTGACGCTGTCAATCTGGCCGTTAAAGCTTTTCCAGTAGCCGTCCGGCGTATAGAGCCCCGGCACGCCTTCGCTCACCGGCTTGCCGCTTTTGCGTGAAAACACCAGCTCGCTCTGCGGTCCGCCCAGATCGGAAAGGGAGACCGGCTTCAGGTTTTCATCATGCTCCAGCAGGCGCTTGAGACGGCCGTACACCCGCGTGGAGAGCGGCTGCTGGTTGATCATCGCCCTTTCGCGCGCAACCAGAGATTCATCCTGCGCGTACGGGGAGGCCTGAATCTTTGGCTCCAGCAGCTGGGTCAGGTGCCATTCAAGCTCTTGCAGCTGCGCCTTCGTGACGTTCTGCGGCAGGTTACGCTGCAGGTTCAGCATCACCCACGAGTGCAGGAATTTGCCGTCATAGTGCTTCGGCTGATACAGCATCTGATAGGCTTTCAGCGCTTCGTAGCTGTATTCCACATCGCTGCCGTTGTCGTTGCGAAGCCAGGTGGTAATGTGCATGGCGACGGCCGGCAGCAGCATCTGATCCAGCGCTTTCTGGTACAGAGACTGGGAAGCATCGCTGACGTCATCCCCGCGATAAAGCCCCATACGGCGGGAAACGGGCGGATCGTTCACGTCAAACGCGTCGCTTTTCGGCAGGTCAACCAGACCGTTCAGCAGCGGCAGCAGATCGAACAGATCGCGCTGGGTCTGGTTCTGCAGCGCTTTGCTCTGCTGGTCCAGCAGCGGCACCTTCGCATCCACCTCTTCCAGATAGGCCTTGTTTTTAGCATAGCTGGTCAGCCACAGCCCGCCCAGAATCACCAGCAGGGCCAGCAGCGCCGCGTAGCCGGACCAGATCACGGCCCGGTTGCGCAGTTCCCACCAGCGGTTTTCTCCGGCGATCCCGGCTTCCTGGAAAATGACGTTTTGCAGCAGGTTCTTAATGAAGAAGCTCTGGCCTTTCGCCCCCGGGATAGGGGCCTCTTTGCTGACCGAGTCCCAGCGATCCGCCTCCGCCCCTTCCGGCAGCGACAGCGCACGGTTCAGTTCGCCCATCACGCGGTCGAACGGCATGCCTTCCTGCGTGCCGCTGGCGAAGTAGATCCCGCGCGGGGAGAATTCGGTTTCGAAGTTGGAGCGGGCGAAGACCGTGCTCAGGTAATCTGCCAGCAGCGGACGCAGCGCGGCGAACTCCTGTGGGAAGAGATACGCTTCGGCACGGGCTTTCGCGTCGTGCTCTTTCAGCATCGTTTCCGGCAGCCCGGCATCGAGGCGCTGCTGTAAAAGCGAAAACTCCTGCTGGAAGTTGCCCATCAGGTCGTAGTCGGCGTGTTTGGTTTGCTCCCACGGCAGCGTAAAGCCCCAGATCTGGTCGCGCTGCGCTTTATCGTAGTCGGCAAACCAGGCGCGGAAGCCTTTAAGCAGGTCGGCCTTGGTCACCATCACGTACACCGGGAAGCGGATACCCAGCTGTTCATGCAGCTCGGACAAACGCTGACGCAGATTCACCGCCTGCTGGCGGGACGCCTCGGCTGACTGGGTAAGCAGGTCAGAAATGCTGATGGTGATGATGACGCCGTTGATCGGCTGGCGGCGGCGATACTTGCGCAGCAGGTTGATAAACTCCAGCCACTCGCCGGCGTCCTGCACCTGCTCGCTCTCCTGCGTGGTGTAGCGCCCTGCCGTGTCCAGCAGCACCGCCTCGTTGGTAAACCACCAGTCGCAGTTGCGCGTGCCGCCGATGCCCCGCAG
>Ga0256785_1000582_pt1 | contig 10695 bp, 9 predicted proteins | sample MC6MC0936MT_FD_186041 | JGI IMG/M metagenome (GOLD analysis project Ga0256785, IMG submission 186041) | Metatranscriptome of enriched soil aggregate microbial communities from Iowa State University, Ames, United States - MC6-MC0936-MT... | ecosystem: Environmental > Terrestrial > Soil >... | reverse complement strand
TATTACTTGAAAAAGAGTATTCTGAAGCATTGGATGTAAGCCAAGAGTTACAAGATCAAATTATTTCTGAGCAAAAACGTTTAGCTGAAATTGCCCGTCAACAAGAAGCAAAACGTAAAGCAGCGGCTGCGGCGGCAGCGGCAGCAGCGGCTGCCAATAATGGTGGTGGCGGCTCATCTAGTGGTACAGTCAATGCCCCTCAATCTAATGGAACGTGGATAAAACCAACAAATGGTCGATTAACATCGCCTTATGGCTGGCGTAATCTTGGAGCAGGTCCTGAATTCCATTATGGTGTGGATCTTGCTAATTCAACAGGAACACCAATATGGGCGGCTTCGGATGGTGTCGTTGCTTATGCTGCACCACTAAGTTCTTATGGGAATGTTGTCATACTGACGCATTCGGTTGATGGACAAATTTATACAACCGTGTATGCGCATTTAAATTCATTTAATGTGAGCGTAGGACAAGAAGTAACACAAGGTCAGCAAATTGCTGCAATGGGTAGCACTGGCCGCTCTACTGGGCCACACTTACACTTTGAAGTGCACAATGGTCCTTGGAGAGGACAAGCAGTTGGTAGTGTAAACCCACTAAAATATATTCCATTGTAAAGTATAAGCTATACATTAGAGCAATCTAGTGTATAGCTTTTTTTAGTCATTTTTGAAGGATTTCATCTAGCCCGTTTTCGTTAACAAAATTATGCATATGTACGTTAGTAAACCTTCTTGGAATACAGTAAGTAAAGTGTACGCCTATCGTGGGTCATGTCAATTAAAAATAGTGATGCTTTTAATTGCACGAATAACTAGTTTTCGGTAAAGACTCTTTTTCAAATTCTTCGACCTAAACTTTGTCAACATCGTCATAACAAGAAAAAATGAGTCGTGTAGAAGCATAATTGCTCCTCCCTTCCTTTTCCTATTATCAGATTCTATTTAATGTTATGATGAATATATACATAGAGGGGTATATTTCTTAAGATTTTCTGAACACCATGTGAAATAAGCTTATTTTGAAAAGGTTCTATGCTATGCTGTATGTATCTTTCGGAGGAGGATTTTTAGAGTGATCAATACAGATTGGTACTCAATCCGAGCACTAACTTTACCAGCAACTGCAATTGCGCTACTTGTTACATTCTTCATGGTTTGGCTAATACTACGTTTACAATTTTCAAAAAAGTGGTCTGAGGCATATAGTGATGCAGTTTTTACGTTTATCCTTGTATGGAAATTTAGCTTGCTTATCACTGACTTTAAAGCAGTTGTGGCACAGCCCATTTCTTTACTCTATTTCAATGGAGGGACGATTGGCGTTTATCTTGGCGTCATTGTTGCATCTTTGCAAATATGGCGGAAGCGACAAAAACGCCTATTACAAGCTCAAAGTATGATAGCGTATAGCTGGGCAATTATCTTAACCCAATCCATTTATCAATGGCTTGTTGTGTTGTTCAATGACAACTCTACAATGAGTGAAGTCACTACATTAACGGTACTAAGTATATTGACAATCTTCATATTATGGAAACTACCAACAGTAAAGCAAGGCTTATTACTGTATACAGCTGGACTAATGATCGTTGCTTTCTTCCAGCCACTTGGTATATGGCAAACGGCTGTGGGTATTAGTCTATTATTGCTTTGTCTTGGAATAGCCCTGGAACATGAACGAATCAAAGAGGGAGGTAAAGAATGAAAAAAAATATTGGACTTCTGATCGTCGTGCTTTTAGTAGTTGCGATGATTGGTACATATGTAAAGCAACAAATTAATGAAGACCGTGCAATTGAAAAATCAGCTCTTGGTAAGGACATGGAGGAACGAGAAATTGGTTTAGGAAATGGAGATACACCTCCTGATTTCACTTTAACAAGCTTAGACGGGGAAGACATTACATTAAGTGATCTACGTGGAAAAAAAGTTGTGTTAAATTTCTGGGCGACATGGTGTCCACCTTGTAAGGCTGAAATGCCACATATGCAAAGCTTCTATGATGAATATGCAAAAGAAAAAAATGTTGAAATTGTAGCTGTCAATTTAACAACGGCAGAGCGTGATGTGACAGCTGATGCGAAAGTGGACACGGTGATGACTTTTAGAGATAGCTTTGAGCTAACATTCCCCATATTATTGGATCCAGACCCTAATAATTCAGTAGGCTCGGATTATCAGGTTATCACCATTCCCACAACTTATTTTATTGATTCTAACGGCTATATTCAACGTGCCATCAAAGGACCAATGGACGTGGATATGTTAAAAGAATATGTAGATGCTTTAGATTAACTCATAAACAATCTGTTCGATTTCTATAGTAGAAACGAGCAGATTGTTTATTTTTATGTGATTACCCGTAAATTGAAAGCACATACTAGTGCGATGAAAAATGCACTGGAGCAACTAAGTCCCCTCACTATGGGGCGAAATACCGGAGGAACACTGGCGATTACCCGTAAAGTGAGAGAAGGTATCCCCTCAATTCATAATTTTGAAAAGTAATCTTGTATGTTTGAAAAAATAGTGTCATACAGTAAAAGAGACGGAGGAGGGAAGATTTGCGCAAATTAACGGCCAGTGTCGGTGTCCTACTTAGTAGTTTAGTGGTAGGCAGTGGTATTTACTTTGATTGGTTTAATATTGGTGATAAAAAGGAGCCTGTTACGGAGGTTGACACAATTGGTGAGGCCATAACCCTCATTGAAGAAAAATCAGTTTACAGTACAAAAAAGGATGCATTGGTGGAGGGAGCTCTTCGTGGTATGGCCGATGCCATTAAGGACCCTTACAGCACTTATTACTCCAAGGAAGAGGCCGAGCAACATCGGCAAATGCTAGCTGAGGAAAGAGTAGGTATTGGTATTGAACTCTCGGAAAATAAAGGGAAGTTTATAGTAGTATCCCCTGTTCGTTCATCTCCGGCAGAGAAAGCTGGAATGCGCTCACTCGATGAAATTGTACAAGTTGATGGCGTACGTGTAGATGGTAAGACGATGAGCGAATTAATGCATTTAATTCAAGGGGAGAAGGGGACGAAGGTAACCATTGTCGTTTACCGACCGAGTGAGGATAAACATATTAAAATGACGATGGAACGAGCTGCTATCTCTAATAAGACCGTCTCAAGTGAGGTTGTAAAGGTAGAGGATACAGCAATTGGCTATGTTGTGATCTCATTGTTTGGTGAGAAAACGGCAAATGAATGGGTTGCTGAAACGAGTAAATTGCTTCGTAAAGATGTTGAAGGAATTGTAATTGATGTTCGTGATAATCCAGGGGGTTATTTACATAGCGTCGCAGCGCTACTAAGTACGGTATTAGATAGTGGCAAGGTATTTGCATATATGCAAAATGCTGAAGGTGCTATGGAGCCATTAAAAACACAAACAAAAGGTATTGATGAAAAATATTTAGAAACGATGAACAAAATTCCAATAGTTGTCTTACAAAATCAAGGTAGTGCTTCTGCGAGTGAAGTATTGAGCGGAGCCTTAAAAAGCTGGGGACGTGCTTCTCTTGTTGGAGTTAAGAGCTTTGGGAAAGGAACAGTGCAGGAATCTTGGGAGCTATCTAATGGTGGAGAGCTTAAATTATCCACGAATAAATGGCTTACACCGAAACGTGAATGGATTCATGGGCAGGGCATTGAGGCAAGTTTAGTCATCGAGCAAAATGAATTATTCGCTTTTCAACTACATCCGCTGACAGGAAAATTTAAAGTGGGCGATATGAGTGAGGAAATTTCTTATTCACAAAATGCCTTACAGAAACTTGGCTATCAAATTGATCGTTTAGATGGTTATATGGATGATACAACAGCTGAAGCGGTTAACCTTTATCGAAAGCAAAAAAAGTTAAAACTAGCAGAAGATGAATTTTATATGGATACGACCTTCTTTAATAGCTTGAATGAAACGTTGAAAAATTTTAAAACAGATCGTCAAAATGATCAACAGTTCCAAATGGCAACTAGTTTTTTACTTCATACCATTGAACAATAAACCCACTGACACAACAAAAGAACTATAATACAAAGCTTTCTATGAGTTTGTACTACGCAAGAGTGTAGTCGTTTGATACAATAAATTCATAGTATTCAAGATAGAAACGGCGGGTGTTCGTATGGTTAGTGAGATATTATTAGAAATTGTAACAGCGATTGGCCGCTTTTTACTCAACCCATTACTGTATATAGCAATAGTATTTGCTACTTTATTAGGTTATCGTCGTGTAAAACAGGAGCGTAAATATTTTAATAGACGAATTATTTGGGGCTGGACAGAGTTAATCGGACAATGGAAAGATGGATGGCTATATTCATTGATTATTTCGTTGATTAGTATGGTAGCAGGGCTTACCGTACCGAAAGTGTTTTTAATCATTGTAATAGCAGTCTCTATAGTAGCACTTGCACTGTATTTCATGAATGCTCTGTCACCGATTTTGACTATGGGCATAGCTACGCTAGCAATATGGGCCATGTCTTCCTACAATTGGTCATTTTCTTGGTGGAACATTTCCTTAACAGGAGTGAATTTAGAGGATGGTGCTATCGTTACCATCACCATTCTTGTTGGTCTTTGTGTCATTGCTGAAGGGCTTTTAATTCGACGTGCGGCTATGAATGTCACAACGCCTTGCATGGAAAAAACAAAACGAGGTATGCAGGCAATTGTCTATCGCTCAAGAAATGTCTGGGTATTGCCTATTTTCTTTGTCATTCCTGGTGATGCAATTGCTGCAGTATTGCCGTACTGGCCACAGTTTACGATAGGAGATACCAGCTTCGCGCTCATCCTATTTCCTCTCGTAATCGGCTTTTCAAAGCTGATAAGGAAGGAATTACCTGTTCTAATACTACCTAAAATTGGGCGATCTGTATTAATACTTGGACAGCTTATTTTAATAGGGGGACTGGCTGCATACTTAGAGCCATTGATCGGTTTTATCACGCTTGCCTTGGGAGCAATTATCCGTATCATCATCTCTATCTATTATGCTGGGCAGGATAAAACAGATCATTATGCGGTAGCACCTAGTACAAAGGGTGCGATTATCGCAGCAGTGCTTCCTGATTCGCCAGCTGAAAAAATGGGCTTACTTGCAGGTGAATGTATTCGTAAGGTAAATGGTGTTGCCATTTTTACGGAGAATGAGTTATATGAAGCCTTACAATTAAATGCAGCCCATTGCCGTCTAGAAGTGTTAGATCGAAACAATGAAATTCGTTTAACACAGCATGTAATTTATAGTAATGATCATTACCGAATTGGATTACTACTTGCTGAGCAGAGGGATGTATAATGGACGTTTTTGGGAAAATGATATTAGCGCTTTTCGTACCGGCCTTACTTGTGTTATTGTTCACAAGAATTACGTATAATCGCTATGTTGCCCTATTATTAGCCATTGCGCTTATCACTGCCTCTGTCTATGCAGGATATACATCCACACCCATTCTTTTCATAATAGATGCATTTTCATTAACAGTGGGCTTTTGGTTAGCAAGGAAAAGGAAGAAATAAAAAGGTCAGTCCTAATGTGGACTGACCTTTTTACATGAAAAATCGTACAGCTGCCATTATAATAACCCCTGCAACCACAGTAATTGATAAACTTTTTGTGATCAGGGCAATAAGAAGTGTTGGAACAAATGTAATAAAGACAGGCCAATCAAGCGTCACCACTTTGCTGCTTTCTGTATCGATTAAATTTTCAATTACAAGGGCACTTAAAATACAAACAGGAATATAGCTAAGCCACTTTAGGGCAACATCTGGAAGTGTAACACTGCGCACAAAAATAAACGGAATGACACGGGGGAGCCATGTTACAAGCGCACAGCCGATAATAAGCCATACCATATAAGCGGTTGTTGTCATTTGTCAGTCACCACCCCGATGGTTGCTACAATAACTGTTGCTAGTAGGACAGCCACATGTGACGGTACAATATACGAAAGGCCATACATAATAACAGCCATATAGCCGATTAACTTAATATAATGCATGATTTTACTTTTACCAACACTACTCAATTGTAGAACTAAAAGTGCAACAAACATCGCAACTAAGGCGAAATCTAAGCCCCATTGTTCAGGATTGGCCACCCATTGCCCTAAGAAGGCGCCTGAGACACACGACAAAATCCAGAAAATATAAGCGGTTAAGTTAAGCCCATCCATCCATTTGCCGTATAATTTACCTGTTTGCATTTGCTTAGTCACAGCAACACCAAAGGTTTCGTCGGTTAATAATGTACCGAAACCAACATTTCTAAGCATAGAATAACGTGTAAAATGAGGTGCTAATGTTAAACTCATTAATAGATGGCGTAAATTGACGACAAAAATGGTTACAATGATAGCAGAAGCAGGACTACTTGTTAAAAGAAGTGCACAAAAGATAAACTGTGCGGAACCTGCATAAATCAATATTGTTAAAAGTGCAATTTCGAGTACCGATAATCCTGAAGCGGAACCTACAACACCGAATGCAAGTCCTATACTAATATAACCGAGTAAAGTAGGTACACAATCCTTCACACCCTGTATAAATCTATCATTGGAAGAGCTTGTGGCCTGATCTTTATGAAGCTCTGTTGTACTTGTCATAAATAGGTCATCCTTTCTTAAAAATTTCCATGTATACTGTTGATGGAATAGTTTGATTGTTCTTGATGTTTATTAAAGTATACATATGTCCGATAAAATAAACAACAGAAAATTGGTGATTAGAATGGAACAAATGAGTCGGAATTTAGCATTTCAATTAAAGAAAATTAGACAACAACGCCATTTAAGCTTAGATGATGTTGCCAAAGCGACAGGCGTAAGTAAAGCACAACTGGCTCAAATAGAAAAGGGGGAGGCGAATCCTACCGTATCAACAATTTGGAAAATTGCTGCAGGTATGCGCATTTCATTTTCTTCATTATTACAGCCACCAACTGCTCATTACATGCGTTTTAGCAGTAAGGATGTCCCACATGTTGATGAGGATGAGGGACGCTATCGTGTTTATTCGATTATCCCGTATAATCCTGAACGAGGATGGGAATTCTACAAGGTTGAAATGGAACCTGGAGCAGTTAGTAGGAGTGAAGCCCATACAGAAGGGGTAGAGGAAACTGTAATGCTCATTAAAGGACAAGCAGTTATTTCTGCTGGAGATATGAATGAATTACTGGATGAAGGGGATACACTAGTATTCTCGGGGCATCAGCCTCATGAATATCGGAATACATCAGAAGGGCTAACAATTTTTCATTTAATTTTACAGTATAAATAGAGGTGTCGATATTGAAAGAATGGTTTACTGTAGAAAATATTGAACTTGTTGCGGCACAGTATCGAACACTTGGACCCATCATTGGTTTACTGCTACCTTTTATAGAAGCGTTTTTACCATTCCTACCATTAGTGGTGTTCGTTGTAGCCAATGCAAGTGCATTTGGATTATGGCTTGGATTTTTATTATCTTGGTTAGGTTCTGCAGCTGGATCTTATGTGGTATTTTTAATTGTCCGCCATTTTGGTAAGCATCCAAGGCTACGATTTTTAACTGGCAGTAAAAAAGTACAAAAACTTATTAAATGGGTGGATATGAATGGCATAAGCCCTCTTTTTGTCCTCCTATGTTTCCCTTTTACGCCTTCTGTTATCGTGAACATTGTGGCGGGTTTATCCCATATTCATAAAAAGTTTTACTTAGTCGTTTTACTAGCAGGAAAGTTCGTCATGATTTTAGGTATGAGTGTATTGGGATATGATTTAAAATCGTTAATAACAAGCCCTGTGAAATTAATAATTGCAGCTGTTGCCATTGTTATTTTATGGTTTATCGGTAAGTTGATTGAGAAGCGATTGAATGCCCGTGTAGAGAGAGATTTAAAGCAAGTGCGAAATTTGACGAAAAATCAGGATCACCATACAAATTAAAATAAGATTCGTTGCCTCTTTGATCATTTGAAGAGGCTGTTTTTTATGTAATGAATCATAAGTTTTTATCGTCTGTCGAAGGTTGATAGATAGTATTTACTAGTTTTTTTCGATAGAATTTAAAATAGATCATTAAAGGTTGTTTTAGAGTGTTCACTTCTAATTGGAAAAAAGTGATTAAATAGGTGTGGGCAACGCTCGCTAGATTGTAAAAAGTGTACTATGTGAGAGTCCCAATAAATAATGAATGACTAGCGCTCAACCAAAATATAAAAAAGGAATCCATAAAGGAGGGAAAAGGATATGACATTGCGTATTGTTTCGGGGCGTTCGGGAACAGGAAAATCGGCATTTATTCATCAAGAAATAGTCGAGCAGCTAAAGACAGATCCATTAGGTCATCCTATTTTTATTATTGTTCCTGACCAGATGTCTTATTCTACGGAATATGAGCTGACGAATAAGCATGGTTTACATGGCTTGATTCGTGCGCAAGTAATGACGTTTAAGCGTTTAGCATGGCTGGTTTTACAGGAGACAGGTGGTATTGCTCGTAAAGAAGTAAATGGCTATGGCTATCGAATGCTAATCCGTAAACTTTTGGAGGAACAAAAAAGTGAGTTCTCCTTATTTCGACAAGCTGCTGGAAAACGTGGCTTTACAGAGGAAATTGAAACACTCTTAAAAGAATTTAGTCGATATAGTGTAAATAGCTCTGTTTTAGCAGAGGTAACAGAATCTTTAAAGGTAATTGATGCGCCAAATACATTACAAGCCAAAACGAATGATTTACATGTAGTTCTGCAGGCATTAGAGGAACGACTTGGTACGACATATGTCGATAGTGAGGGCTATTATCCGATTTTAACAGAGCAATTGAAGTATGCCGAAACGATGAAGCACGCAACCATTTATATTGATGGTTTCACGGCTTTTACGGTACGAGAGTTAGAGTTGGTTCGAGAACTGCTAAAGGTAACTAAACAAGTAACCGTTGTTCTGCCTTTTGATCATATAGACGAGGCATTTGATGAACAAGCTCTTTTTCATGAGGCGGCCTTAACAAATCAGCGGTTACATGATATCGCAAATGAAGAGGGCATAGATATCGGAGCGCCTTTACATTTTTATCATACTCAAAGATTTCACTCTGAAGATTTACAACATGTAGAGGAAAAGTTTGCAGATATGGTGCCACAAACGAAAAAAACTTCTGGAGATGTAATGGTGTTTGAAGCATCAAACCGTAGAGCGGAGGTTCATGCGATTGCCCGGGAAATAACAAAGCTGACAAGGGAAGATGGCTATCGTTATCAAGATATTGTTCTTTTATATAGACAAGCAGAACTTTATGATCCATTGATTACAAGTATTTTCCAACAATATGAAATTCCTATTTTTACAAATACTAAAAAAACGATGCTACATCATCCACTGATAGAGCTTAGTCGTTCTGCATTAGAGGTTATGACATCTAATTGGAAATATGAACCGGTATTTCGAAGCGTAAAAACAGACTTGTTTTTCCCCTTACAAGCTGAGCTAACAATTTGGCGTGAGCGAGCTGACCGATTGGAAAACTATTGCTTGGCGCAAGGAATCTATGGTGAACGTTGGTTTGAAGAGGCTCGTTGGTTTTATAAAAAATATCGTGGGCTTGAGTTCCATTCGCGTGTACAAACAGATGAAGAACGTGCAATGCAAACAGAAATCGAGGCAATTCGTGACGAAATTCGTCAACCGTTAAAGATTTTACAAGACAAGCTGAGTATAGCGTCAACTGGTAGGGATATTGCCACTGCTTTATTTGAGCTAGTAGAGTCATTACAGGTATATGAGAAGCTTCAAGCTATGAAAGATCGTGAGCTTGAACGTGGGGACGCATTAGCAGCGAGTGAACATGAGCAAGCTTGGAATGAGTGGATCAATGTGCTTGATCAATTTGTCTATATGTTTGGCGAGCAGGAGATGACTGTGGAGGAAGCGACTAAAATTCTTGATGAAGGCTTTGATACATTAGAATTTTCTAGGATTCCACCAACCTTAGACGAGGTTATGGTAGCGACTGTTGATCTAGCTCGATTGTCCAGTATCAAAGTGGCCTTTGTTTTAGGGATGAATGATGGCGTTTATCCAACTCGAATGGAGTATGAGGGTTTATTGTCAGATACAGAGCGTGAATGGTTTAGTCAAATTGGTTACGAGCTGGCACCAACCTCTACCAACCGTTTATTACAGGAAAATTTCTTATTCTATCGAGCTGTTACAACACCATCAGACAAGCTTTATTTGACGTATCCTACAGCAGATGAAGAGGGAAAGGCACTGTTACCCTCACTGTATTTGAAAAAAATCATAGGTAATGACAAAACGGCTGGCCTGTTAAGCGGTATTCAAGCAGAGCGTGTTGTTATTGATCCAATTGAATTATTAGATGGGAACTCCTTACCATATTTACGTCATCCACGTACAGCTTTAGCCCATTTAATGGTGCAATTACGTCAAGCAGAACATAGCCGAGAATTGGCACCTGAATGGCTGGCGTTACAAAAATTTTATAAACAGGACCCATATTGGGCACTGATTTTTGATCGTGTACTTTATCCAATTACTCATAAAAATGAAGCAGAGCCACTGGAAACCTATATAACACAGGAATTATATGGTCAAAAGCTTACATCTAGTGTGTCTCGTATTGAGAAATACTTTAGATGTCCTTTTTCCCATTTCACTACGTATGGTCTACGT
>Ga0256785_1000566_pt1 | contig 10910 bp, 6 predicted proteins | sample MC6MC0936MT_FD_186041 | JGI IMG/M metagenome (GOLD analysis project Ga0256785, IMG submission 186041) | Metatranscriptome of enriched soil aggregate microbial communities from Iowa State University, Ames, United States - MC6-MC0936-MT... | ecosystem: Environmental > Terrestrial > Soil >... | reverse complement strand
TAGATGTTGACGCTGCCGTTAATTTAATGAACGAATTTAAGGGCGATGCGCCTACATTTGCTATTTTAAAGCACAACAACGCTTGTGGTGTGGCTCAAAAACCAACTATGAAAGAAGCTTATTTGGCGGCTTTGGCTGGTGATCCAACATCGGCTTTTGGTGGTGTTTTAATTGCAAACGGCAACATTGATAAAGAAACAGCAGAAGAAATTAACAAATTGTTCTGCGAAATTGTAATTGCACCAAGCTATGATGCCGAAGCTGTTACCATTTTACAAGAAAAGAAAAACAGAATTATATTAACAATTAAAGATATAAAATTACCAACTACACAGGTTCGTACGTGTTTAAACGGAATTTTATTTCAAGATAAAGACAACGTAACAGATACTAAAGAACATTTAACCAACGTTACTTCTTTAGTGGCTGATGCTGAACAAGTTGAAGATTTATTGTTTGCATCTAAAATTTGTAAACACACAAAATCGAACACTATTGTTTTGGCTAAAAACAAAGAGTTGTGTGCTTCGGGAACCGGACAAACATCTCGTGTTGACGCTTTAAAACAAGCAATTGACAAAGCAAATGCGTTTGGTATTGATTTAACAGATGCCGTAATGGCAAGTGATGCGTTTTTCCCATTTCCTGATTGTGTGGAAATTGCTAAAAATGCAGGTATTAAAGCTGTTATTCAACCAGGCGGATCAATTAAAGACAATTTAAGCATTGATTATTGTAACGAAAACCAAATGGTTATGGTAACCACAGGTATCCGTCACTTTAAACATTAAAAATATAACGGAATAATTTAACTTAATACCATTCTAAAAAATATATGGGATTTTTTGATTTCATGACCGAGGAAATCGCTATGGACCTTGGTACTGCAAATACTTTGATAATACATAACGGAAAAGTTGTAGTAGACAGCCCTTCTATTGTAGCTCGTGATCGCGTTTCGGGAAAAATAATTGCTGTGGGTAAAGAAGCCAGCTTAATGCAAGGAAAAACTCATGATAACATTAAAACCATTCGTCCGTTAAAAGATGGTGTTATTGCAGACTTTGATGCATCAGAAAAAATGATCAGTCTGTTCATTAAAAGTATTCCTGCGTTAAAAAAGAGATTGTTTACACCTGCATTGCGTATGGTGGTTTGTATTCCGTCGGGAATTACAGAGGTTGAAATGCGTGCGGTTAAAGAATCATGCGAACGCGTAAACGGTAAAGAAGTTTATTTAATACACGAACCTATGGCAGCAGCTATTGGTATTGGTGTTGATATTATGCAGCCAAAAGGTAACATGATTGTTGATATAGGTGGTGGTACTACCGAAATTGCCGTTTTGGCATTAGGCGGTATTGTTTGTGATAAATCGGTTAAAATTGCCGGTGATGTATTTACAAACGATATTATTTACTATATGCGTACACAACACAATTTATTTGTGGGTGAAGGAACTGCAGAAAAAATTAAAATTGAAATTGGTGCTGCTATCGAAGATTTAGATCAAGGACCGGAAGATTTAATGGTTCAAGGGCGTGACTTGTTAACAGGTAAACCAAAACAGGTTAATGTATCATACCGTGAAATTGCGAAAGCGTTAGATAAATCGATTCAGCGTATTGAAGATGCCGTAATGGAAACATTATCGCAAACTCCGCCGGAATTAGCTGCAGATATTTACAACACAGGTATTTATTTAGCTGGTGGGGGATCTATGTTAAGAGGTTTGGATAAACGTATCTCTCAAAAAACAGATTTACCGGTTTATATTGCAGAAGATCCTTTACGTGCTGTAGTACGCGGAACGGGTATCGTAATTAAGAATATAGAGAAATTCAAAAGCATCCTTATAAAATAATACCGCAAATTCAGTATGCAGCAAATCATATATTTTATAACAAAAAACAGTACTAAACTACTGTTTTTGCTGCTTTTAGTAGTTTCATTGTATTTAACGGTACAAACGCACTCGTATCATCAAAGTCAAATGCTGCACAGTGCCAATGTTGTTTCGGGTACGATCTATGAAAAAACCAATAGCATTACCGAATATTTACATTTAAAAGACGAAAACAATCGTTTGGCAGAAGAAAATGCCAAAATGAAACAGATTTTATACAACAGCCAACTAATTGTAGATAGTACGTTTGCGGTGAATCCGGAAATACGTATCGCCCAAGATTACAAGCTTTTTAATGCAAAAATCATTAAAAATTCGTTTTACAAAAAAGAAAATTACTTAACCATTAAAGGTGGTAAGGCTAACGGTATTAAAAAAGACATGGGTGTAATTAACTCTAAAGGAGTTATAGGAATCGTTGAAAATGTTTCTAAAAATTATGCCACTATACAAAGCATACTGAATACGCATACAAAAATTAGTGCTAAAGTTAGCAACACCAACCATTTTGGAACGATTACATGGGACGGAAAAAACACGGGCTATGTACAGTTAATGGATATTCCCAAACTGGCGGCTCTTCGAAAAGGCGATTCTATTGTAACAGGTGGAATTTCGACTATTTTTCCTGAAAATGTTCCGGTTGGAGTGGTTGACAAGGTATTTACATCTAAAAATTCGAATTTTTATACCATCAGCGTGCGTTTGTTTAACGATATGACTAATATTAGTTCGGTATATTTAATTGAACACGTACACATTAAAGAGATTTTAGAACTTGAAGAACAAACAGTAAGCGATGAATAATACCACAATTTTAAATACGTTCCGTTTTATTGTTCTTGTATTTTTTCAGGTAACAGTATTTAATAACATTCATTTTTTTGGATTCGTAACGCCCTACCCGTACATTTTATTCATTCTGCTGTATCCTTTAAATACCAACCGACATCTGTTTTTAATTTTCAGTTTTCTTTTGGGATTAATTCTTGATATTTTTAATAATTCGGGCGGTGTGCACACTACAGCGTGTATTACATTAGCATTTTTTCGAGAAAACCTGTTAAAAATGGCATTTGGTTACAGTTACGAATTTCACATGATGCGTATTACCGATAAGCTTTCATCAGAATTGGTAACCTATGTTGTAACCAGCGTTTTAATTCATCATACCATATTAATTAGTTTAGAAGTTTTTAACTTTAGCTTTATTTTGGAGATTTTACTGCGCATTGTAACATCATCTGCCTTTACAATCATCCTTTTATTCTTAATCATCGGATTAATTAAATCGCCTCGAAAATGAGAAAACTTCTGTTTCCCATAATTGTACTTGCTGCTACAATAATCATTGTGGCAAGGCTATTTTATTTACAGATTGTCGATGATTCTTTCTTGAAAAAGGCAGATATGAACGCCTTGAAAATCGTTTACGAATATCCTGAACGCGGCTATATTTATGATCGTACTGGGCAGCTTATGGTGGCAAACCAGCCAAGTTACGATATCATGGTTATTCCGCGCGAGGTTAAAAATATCGATACATTAGAACTTTGTAATATTTTAGAAATCACTAAAGATGAGTTTCTAAAAAAAGTTGAAAAAGCAAAAGTATATTCTCCACGTTTACCATCAGTTTTTCTGGCTCAACTTACCAAAACAGAATTCGCTGCATTTCAGGAAAAAATCCGGCATTTTAAAGGATTTTATATTCAGAAGAGAAATTTACGCGATTATCAGGTTGATTTTGGTGCGAATGTTTTTGGATACATCCGTCAGATCAACGAAATGGAGTTAGAAAAAAGACCTTACTACAAATCGGGTGAATTGATTGGTATGCGTGGTGTTGAACAGGCTTACGAAGAAGATTTACGCGGAATTAGAGGTGTTCATTACATTCAAAAAGATAAATTTAATAAAGAAATCGGTCCTTTTAAAGAAGGAATTTACGATACCGTTGCAGTAAAAGGGAACGATGTTACTATTACGATTGATAAAGATCTGCAAAAATACGGCGAAGAATTAATGATTCGCAAACGTGGCGGAATTGTAGCTATTGAACCTAAAACAGGAGAAATTCTGGCATTGGTTACCGCTCCTTCTTACGATCCAAATTTGCTTGTAGGGCGTGATCGTTCAAAAAATTATGTGAAAATTGACAGTATTCCGGGTAAACCGTTTTTTGATAAAGTATTGCAAGGACAATTTCCTCCGGGATCTCCATTTAAAATTTTAACCGGATTAATCGGCTTGCAGGAAGAAGTCATCGATACGCAAACCCGTTTTCCTTGTAGCCATGGTTTTTATTTAGGCGGACGTTTTATAAAATGTCACGATGCCGGTAGTTGGAATCTTCACCCTGCAATTGCACATTCTTGTAACACTTATTTTTCTCAAGCCTATTTGCGAATTGTCGCCAAATATCCAACATCAGCTCAAGGTGTTGATGCTTGGAAAACGCACTTGGAAAGTTTTGGATTGGGTCAATACATGGGTTACGATTTACCATCGGGACAAAAAGGAAGAATTCCGGGATCAGAACTTTACAACAAAGTTTACAAAGGCTGGAATTGGAAAGGATCTACCATTGTATCAAACGCAATTGGTCAGGGCGAGGTTGAAATGACACCTATTCAGCTGGCAAATGTAATGTGCGCCGTTGCTAATGAAGGTTATTACTACACACCTCATATCATCAAAAAAATAGAAAACAAACAGATTGATAAATCGTTCATTCAGAAGAAACAAACAACGATAGACAAACAGCATTTCCGTCCGGTTATTGAAGGTTTGGCAGAGGTTTACAAAACAGGAACAGCAAGTCGATTACAAATTCCAGACATCAATATTTGTGGTAAAACAGGAACGGTAGAAAACTTTGCAGTTGTTGACGGTGAAAAAGTAAAACTGCAAGATCACTCGGTATTCTTGGCATTTGCACCTAAAGAAAATCCTAAAATCGTAATCGCAGTTTTTATTGAAAACGGTAGTTGGGGAGCAAGTTGGGCAGGTCCAATCGCATCGTTAATGATCGAAAAATATCTAAAAAAAGAAATTACAAGAACCGATTTAGAAAAACGTATGTTGGCGGGCGATTTATCTGCAAATTATATTTTAAAAGATATTTCGGATAAACAAAAAGAAGAAAGAGACCGTATAAAACGTTTAGAAAAAGAGCGTCAGTTAAAATTAAAAGCCAAGCAAAATGGTAAAAACTAAACATTTAGAAAACCAAAGCGTCATTGCCAATGTAGATTGGTTGAGCATATTTTTGTATGCCGTGCTTGTTCTTTTTGGTTGGATGAACATTTACTCGGCTTCTTTACCGTTAGAAGAAACTTCTATTTTTGATTTAAGTCAAACCTACGGAAAACAGTTGTTGTTTGTAGGCTTAACAATTCCTATGATCATCGTTATTCTTTCGTTAGATACCAAAGTGTACGAAAAATATTCGCTTATTTACTACGTTATAGGCATTGTACTTTTAATGGGATTATTCGTGTTTGGAAAGACCATTAAAGGGCAAACCAACTGGTATCAGTTTGGAGGAATCAGTTTACAACCGTCGGAATTTGCTAAAATTGGCACCGCATTGTTTCTGTCTAAATACATAACCGAAAGTCAGACTACTTTTCAAACACTTAAAGAACAAGCCATTGCAATGGGAATCATTTTTCTACCCGTTGCATTCATTATGCTGCAACCCGATGCAGGTTCGGCAATGATTTTCGCTGTTTTATTCTTGGTATTGTACCGCGAAGGTTTCCCTGGTTGGTATTTATGGACTGGTTTTTTAGCCATAATACTGTTTATTCTGGCGTTGGTAATACAGCCTGTCTTTTTAATTCTATTGATAGTGTTGGGTTGCGGAATACACTTTTTTTACAACAAAACCATTAGCAGAAACCCTTTTATCTATGCTATTTTGGCGGTTGTAATGAGCGGTTTTGTATTTTCTGTTGATTATGTTTTTGACAATGTTTTAGAAGCCCATCAGAAAGATCGTATCAATGTATTGCTTGGCGACGATGTTGATATGAAAAAAGAAGGTTACAACCTTAACCAGTCAATGATTGCCATTGGTTCGGGTGGATGGATCGGCAAAGGATTTTTAGAAGGAACACAAACAAAAGGCGGTTTTGTACCCGAACAACATACCGATTATATTTTTACAACCGTTGGCGAAGAATGGGGTTTTGCGGGATCAATAGTCGTAATTACTTGTTTTATAACATTAATATTACGAATTGTTTATTTATCGGAAAAGCAAAAAAATACTTTTGCCCGCATTTACGGATACTGCGTCGCCGCCATTTTATTTATGCATTTCTTTGTAAATGTATCCATGCTTATCGGAATTTTTCCAACCATCGGGGTTCCGTTACCGTTTTTCTCATACGGAGGATCAAGTTTAATTGCTTTTACCCTTTTACTTTTCATCTTTTTAAAATTAGATGCCAATAAGGTAAACGAATGGTAACGTGGCATAAATTTTGCATAATCAGAATTAAATTTTAATTTTATAAAAAATATTTACAAAATGAAAAAAATTGTTTTATTCTCTTGGTTGTTAATGGGCACAAGTTATACAATTCAAGCACAGGTAAACACTACACCTCAACAAAATCAAATTAATACAACTACACAAGTTGCTAATGATACGCTTAAGGCTTTACCAGCTGTAAATACTGCTACTACGGCAACAGCCACTGCAGTTGCTAGCAAAGCTAATTACGAAGAAGAAATTCTAAAAGCTGAACAAGCTCGACAAAAAGCAGAAGAAAAATTAGCAAAACAAGAAGCAGATGCTGCTAAACGTGCAAAGAAAAAAGCAGAATCGGAAGCTAAAGCTGCACAGAAAAAGCAAAAAGCTCATGAAAAAGAGCAAAAACAAAAAATAAAAGCTGAAAAGAAAGCAGCCAACAAAGAAAAAGCCATTGCAAAAGCAGAAAGCAATCTTAAAAAAGCAGAAAACGATTTGCGTAAGGCAGAAATGAAATTTGAAGAATCTAAAAATGAATTTGAGCGTAAAAAACTTAAAAACAAAATGGATTTTGAAAAAGAAATTAAAGAAAAATCGAAATTAGTAAAGATGGAAACTAAAATTTCCGAATTAAAGCTAAAAGTAAACAAACAAGAGCTTGAATTGAAAAAAGCTCAAATTAAATAAAACTAACACTTAACAGAATTACATAAAGTGTGAAATAAAAAAAAGGTTTAACTACAAAAAGTTAAACCTTTTTTGTTATAGTAACAATTCACTATTACGATATACAAATAAGAAAAATCAAATCAATTCTTGATAATTAAACTATTTGCTCCCGAATGTGCTTTATATTGCGGTGCGTACATACTTTGTATTGTAGTTAAACCATCTATAAAAACTCCTACATTATTCACTTTTACGTTATACCATAAATTATATTCGCCTATTGGTAAATAATCTATAAAGAAATTTGTTGAAGCATCATTTCCTTTATAAAAATATCGTAAATCATTTTCGTATTTTATGCCACTTAACTCAAAAAATGGTTCAAATGTACCAGCTCTATCGTCTTTGATATGAACATACGAAGCGTTTTCATTTGTAGAAAATTTTAATCGTATCCAAACCTCATCTCCTATTTTCAATTCTTGAGAGGTACTAACAATTACTTTTTCGTTATTAATTTCCTTAAAATAATCTTTCTGAATAACAAAAGGTTGTTCTTTATTGTTGGTTTTGGTTACCTTATCAATATCTTGTAAAAAATTATACTTTATACTACCAACAACTGGCAATTTATTAGAATTTTCAATTGTAATTTCCTGTAGATTAGAAGTTATAGCATCTTTACTAAAATTAATATCATAAATTCCGTATGCTTCTAAATTCTTATTTTCTGTATCAATTGATTTATTTTGCTTATCGGATATGTAAATAGTACTTTTTTCATCTGCTTTTTCATTTCCTAATAAATATGCATATATACTATTAACAGTGGCTTTTGTTGATCCAAAACTATCGTAATTACTTTGATTTAATAGTCTTGATTTTAAGGAAAGTGATTTCGTATTTTCCTGATTATTCTTTTTAAAAGCTTCAATAGCGTAAGAATGCTCTTCTGCAGGTGTGCTCCAAAATGAAATGGCATTTGATGTTGCTTTCCAATACATTCCTAAAGATTCATCAGTAATTGCAGATTCATTTAACTGCATGATAATCTTATTTGCTAAATCTGTATTTCCTTCATTTTTAAATATAATTGCAGCTTTTGATTTACATGTAACATCGGCTTCAAGCCAGTTTTTTTCAAGAATTTCCAAGATCTTATTCCATTTTTCAACCAGATTATTTGCGACAGGTAATTGAGGTTTAAAATAGGTTCTTAAATACATATAATCTACCCATTTTTCTATCGAAACCGATTTCACATCATTATCTTTCAACAAAATAGCATCTAAATAAAGAATTGCCGAATTAATTGTTTGGTTATATTCTGCCTGATTCCAATCTACATTCAATTCATTTAATTGTTTAAATGTTTGCAATACCTGCAGCGTAACTAAAAAATCATCATTTTCTTTTGAAAACCAACCAAATCCACCATTTTCATTCTGACGAGAAATTATTTTCTGTATTAAATCACTGCTTGATTTCTGCAAGACATCTTTATTAAAAAAACTTGCAAATTTTTGCATGCGTTCTTTAGTTGATAACAATTCTTGTAACCAAGGAGATTCATTCTCTATTATTTCTTTCAGCCTTACATCATTATCCCATTTTGTATTGTCTGCACTAGCCCAATCTTGAAATATTTTTTGAAGTTCTTTATTTTCGTTGAGAATTTTTAAAGCTAATTGATTGGCAAAATATTTTGAAGCCAATTGCTCTGTACATTCATGAGGATAATTTAAAAGATACGGTAATTTATTTAATACATACCAAGAGTCATTAGATGATAACTGAATAGAATAATTAAGATTTGTTTTATCTGCGGCATCATCTAATGCTGATATTTGATATTTTTTTGTTGTATTACCCAATTGCCAAACAGGTAGATTTTCAGAAACAAACTGCTTTTTACTCAATATAGGAATTATAGCTTGTTCGCCATCTGAATATTCTGTAGTTTTAATCGATACTACGTATTGTAACCCCTGTAAATTATCAGGAACTTTAATATTCCATTCAACAAATGTTGATGCATTTGGTGGAATTTGAACATCTTGTAAACTTTCTGAAAGAATTATACTATCTAAATTTTCTTCGGTTAACGCATTTTTAAATTGAATTAAAACTTTACCGTTTTGTATTTGATCAGATACATTTGAAATGCGCGCGCGTAGTACAGTTTGATCGCCTTCACGTAAAAAACGAGGCATATTTGGTTGAATGGTTACGTCTTTCTGTGTAAAAACATTTGTTTCTAAATAACTTACTTCTGCATTCTTATTGTGTGTTAATGCTCTAAATTTCCATTCTGTTAAACTTTCTGGAACGGTATAATTTATTTCGTATAAATTATTTTTATTAAGATAGATAAAAGGTTTAAAAAACGCTGTTTCTTTTAAATTTTTACGAATTTTAACATCGGTCATGTCGGTAAGATCTCCTTTTTTGGTTGTAATAAGTATTACGCCGTTTGCCCCTCGGTTTCCATAAATAGCAGTAGCGCCACTATCTTTTAAAACCGAAATATTATTAATGTCGTTAAAAGCTAATGTTCTAAAGCGTTCTGCACTTACAGGTATTCCATCAACTACATACAGTGGTTCAACTGCGTTATTTATTGAGCTTACTCCGCGTAAAACCACTGTTGTATTATTATCTTTTTCTGAAAACTTAAATTCTACAATTGTTTCATTAATTATAGCCTGAATATTCTCTTTCGTTGTACTTTTTGTTGAATCATAAACAGGTCTTAAATCACTTAATGTAGGTGCGTACGTTCTGTAAGTATCAACAACAATTTGATCTAAAAACATAGCTCCATCTTCCATCATTACAATTCTGCCTTTAAAATCTTCTGCTATAAATTTTACCGGTTTAAATCCTGCGTAATAAACTTTTAAAACATCTTGTGGAGAAACAAATAGCATAAAATTACCACTTTCATCTGTATCAGTTCCTTGATTAGAACCATCTAACATAACTGTTGCACCCGGAATTGGATCTCCATCTTGTGTGTAAACAGATCCATATAGTTGTAATAACCCTTTTTTAGGTTCTGTGAATATTATATTACGCTTTATATTATCGTAATAACGCATTTTTACATAATAATCGTCGTATAAACTAAAGCCAAACGTATTAATTTGAGGGTAATTTATTAATAGTTTTTGATCTAAAACAGTACTCCAACTATAATTTGGCAGGTGTTTATTGTTTATTTCTCCATCATAATATAATTCACTAAACTCATCTGAATACGAAAAATAACCCGTGTAAAAATTCCAGATATTACTGTCGTAATAGTTATTTAGCATACTCTCTGCACTAATATCGTGCATTGACGCAACCATTTCGCCAACGAAAGGCTTGTGATCCTCATTGGTGATTTTAAGAAGTATCTGTTCTTTTGTATTTGGTATCAGTCTGTTTTTTAAATGAACAACTTCTGCATTAGCTAGCTTTGTTTTTCTAGCGAAGTACTCATTTTCAATTACGTTTTCATACGCCCGATTATCGTAAACATAATAGTATTTTACAAAAACTTGATTGGTATTTTGATCTTTTAATGGAAGTTTAATTTCAGACAACCCTTTTTTACTCACAAAAGTTGTTATTGGTAAAATATCATTATTTTGCTGTACTTGAACAAACACTAGAACATCATTAAAAACTGCATTTACTTTTAAGGTAAGCTCATTGTTTTTTACCGCATCGTTGCTTAATGATAAAGCTACTACTTGGTTGTCATCTGGCAACGCATTAGGATCAACCACAGAAAAATTACCATATATTCTTTCTGCTTTAAAACTATCGTCTGCAATAAATTCAACATTATAATTACCGGCTAAC
>Ga0256785_1000561_pt1 | contig 10973 bp, 8 predicted proteins | sample MC6MC0936MT_FD_186041 | JGI IMG/M metagenome (GOLD analysis project Ga0256785, IMG submission 186041) | Metatranscriptome of enriched soil aggregate microbial communities from Iowa State University, Ames, United States - MC6-MC0936-MT... | ecosystem: Environmental > Terrestrial > Soil >... | reverse complement strand
GATTGACCATTTATATAAGCTGCGTCATCATCAACACTTGTAAATTTGTAAGACGTTTCATTATTCTACTTCCCTTGTGAAGCCACCACAAATGAAGCAAATTGTCCACGTGTTACGGCATCAAAAGGAGAAAATGTAACAGGTGTTGTGCCCTTTGTAACATTCAAATCAATTAATGTTTGAATATAAATAGCATTGCTTGTTTGGCTGTTGACATCTTTGAAAATATTATTATACGTAGGAGAAACCTCTAAATGGAATCCGACTACTACTATTTTGGCTAATTCGCCTCGAGTAAGTACCTCATTTGGCATAAATGTGCCATTTGAATAACCAGACATGATGCCTGCGTTTTGCAATGCCGCTACATATTTATAGTATTGACTTCCCTTCGGTATATCCTTATAGTAAGGGTCTTGGATATTTTTCGTATCCAATTTTAACGCAGTTGCCAGCATTTTCGCTGCTTCTCCACGAGTTACACTTACATCTGGGCGGAAAGTATTATCCGCAAATCCGCTTATCACACCCTGAGAATTTAATTTTAAAATTTCGTTATAATTATCTGAGTATTGGTTAATATCCGTAAAGGGAGACGTAGCCGCTTCAGCTTTTTGTGGTGAGGGCACTACAACAGCAATCCCACTTGAAGCAAATACCGTTGCAATCAAGGCTTTATTTACTTTTTGGATTTTAGATTTATCCATTCCACTCTTCCTTTCACTTATGTAATTTGATACGTACAAATATCATTTTCATCATACCCTTTATATCGACCAAGAGCAGGTGAATCTTCATAGACAAATCTAAAATAGTCCAGTAATTTTATCGATAAAAATAGTTCGATACTACTCTTTGGAATAGTTAACACTATACCTCTATTGAACAGATTTTCACCTTCTTTTATTCATTCCAACAACAAAAAACCAAGGAGCATCGGTGCTCACTTGGCTTTCACAATATATAGGCATACATCTGGTCGTACTTGTGGTGTCATAAGGGAAAGGGGGATAACCTTACGTCTTGTCAAGTCGATCAAGAGATGTGACCCGAATTACATATCATTTGAACATGGCTTAAAAGTCATTTGGCGGATGACTTAAAAGTAGCTTGCCCAAATGATGTTTGCACTAATCACTTACCCCAAAAATCAGAAGTGTAAGCTCTTTTTTGTGATAAATTTTCACTCTATTTTTTGTACAGCTATCTTTACTTGATTGCGTCCAGCTTGCTTTGCTATATATAAAGCGCCATCAGCTGCTTCGATTAACGTCTCAGTCGTAACGGCCATTTCTGGATATAAAGCTATGCCTGCTGATAATGTTACTGGCCTACCACAAGGACTTTCCGTCTCAGCTAATTTTTTTCGCAATTGTTCCGCTACCTGCTCTGCTTCCTTTGCAGTCGTATTTGGCAAAAGCATGACAAATTCCTCGCCTCCATAACGGCAGCATACATCTCCTTCACGTGCTACAGATAACATATGTTTAGCTAAAAATTGCAGTACTTTATCGCCAACTGCATGACCATATGTGTCGTTCACGCTTTTAAAGTGATCTAAATCTAGCAAAATAATGGCATGTGGTACCTTCTTCTCTAACCACTCCGCCAGCATGGCATCCATCGTTCTTCGATTAGTAACACCCGTCAATGGATCTACGGTTGATTGATCCTTGAAAAATGTAACTTGTCCATGTAAAAACGATAGACTGCGAATTAAGACATTCTTCAATGAATGGGCTTCAAAGTACCAGCCACTGACAGATTTTAAACCTTCTACATTTTTCTTATCTAGACTTTCTTCTGTTAACGTTGCTAATTGCTGTAACGGATTAGCAATACGAGTGGCAGCCCAAAGTACAATGATAATTGAAATAATCATAAGCGGTACAGATTTGATAATAACTTCTTGTACTCTATCGAATGAAGGAGCCAGTGCTACATCTAGAGGTTTCTGTGCGACAACCCCCCAACCTATTGAAGGCACAGTACTATAGCCAGCAAGCATTTTTACTCCTTTTGTGTTCTCAACTAATTGAACGCCACTCTTACCTGACATTACAGCCTGAACTACTTTATTTTTTGTAACCACATCATTGATACGGCTCGGGTCCTGATGATAGATAACGCGTCCATCTGAATCTACAACATATACGTAGGAGCCATCCTTACTATAATGTTCTCCTAATAACGTTTTAAAGGCATTTGGTTCTTTTAGATAAATCGTTCCCGCTACCATCCCTAAGTATTCGTTAGATGCTGAAAATATAGGATGGGAAATAAAAATAATGAGACGTCCTGTCATCGCCTCGTACGGCTTAGAAACAAGTGGTATTTTTTTGGCTAATGCCTCTTGTGCGCCAAGAGATGTTAAAATCTCACCTTTAATTTCAATGGAGGGTGGTGATACGGATAGGACAAGTCCTTCTGCATTTGTTATGACTACTGAATTGAACATTTCATTTTGTAATCTCAGACGGTCTGTTTCCCTATTTAAAATTTGCTCATCATCTAAATTTTCACTCACTTGATTGGCACTATAGCTTAAAATTTGAAAGGCTTCATGAAGATAGGCGTCTGCAGTTGAAGCCAATTTCTGCGCATACACTCGATTTGTCTCAAGTGTATTTTCTTTTATGGAGTCAACATTCATTCTGTATCCACCCCAAACACTACCAATGCTTGTAAAGAAGAATGCTGCCATAGCTACTCCCATAATTAAATGCTTTAATTTTAACTGATGTGATTTCATTACTTCCCACCTATGTATGCTAGTTTATAATTTTTAACAATTAGTGCCTATTATAAGCAAGGCTCTACTAGAGGAAAGGGAATTTGGAGATACCTTTTCTCCCTCCTTACACTCTAGAACATATCTCTAGGATTGTATCAATAAAGAGGAGCGAATAATATGGATATCTAGTAAACTTTCTTTTTCATAACAAGCTAATTACATCTCACTAAATTTTCTAACATTCGCTAATAATTATCTGAAATTTGACAGGTAATCTAAATTCTAATTTTTTTTACTTTTATTGTTATTCTGACATATAAAATTAATAGTGTTTATTCTATAATTAAAAATAACATAGGCAAGGAAAGAGCCATTCTGTTATAATACTGATTAAAATTAAATATTCTGTATTATCACAGATTTGACGCTTTTCGCACAATGGGGATTATGAGAAGAGCGCTACTCTACCATCTAGGATGGTCGTGTAGCCTACACAAAAAGGGGTTGAAAGATTTGGGTATTTTAAAGGGGTTAAAAATTCTCGATTTTTCTGCATTACTACCGGGGCCAATGGCGACAATGATATTTGCTGATTTAGGAGCAGATGTCATACATGTTGAATCTTCAAAACGCGTTGATTTAACAAGAATTATGCCTCCTTACGATGATGATCATGAGGCATACATCCATCAACATTTAAATCGATCTAAAAAATCTATTACTTTAAATTTAAAATCACCGGAAGCTATTGAAATTGTAAAATCTCTTGTACAAGAGTATGACGTGATTATCGAAGGTTTCCGGCCAGGGGTAATGCAACGGCTTGGGATAGGCTACGATGCTCTTAAAGAAATAAATCCACGAGTTATTTATTGTGCGATTACAGGCTATGGACAAACAGGACCATATAGCAATCGACCTGGACATGATAATAACTATCTTTCATTGGCGGGTGTTCTAGATTATTCACGCCATAAGGATAAAAAGCCTGTCTCTATGGGGGTCCAGCTAGCTGATATTGCCGGAGGAACTATGCATGCTGCAATTGGGGTACTAGCTGCTGCCCTTCATCGTGAAAAAACAGGTGATGGCCAATTCATTGATATTAGTATGACGGATGCTGTTTTTTCACTAAATGCAATGTATGGTTCAGCTTTTATTGGTGGTGGGCGTGTTCCACAGCCAGAGCAAGAAATTTTAAATGGTGGCAGTTACTATGATTTTTATAAAACGAAGGATGGTCGTTTCTTCTCTGTCGGTAGTTTAGAGCCTCAATTTCGGAAATTACTTTGTGAAGCACTCGATATTCCTGAATTGATTGATAATACCTTCAATGATTCTTACTACACGCAAATTCGTTTTAAAGAGGCTGTTCATGATGCCTTTTTATCTAAAACGTATGAGGAATGGCTAAAAGTATTTAATGAGGACTTTGAAGGTTGCGTGGAACCCGTTCTTACATTTCCAGAAGCCTGTGAGCATCCGCAACTAAAGGCACGAGAAATGATTGTAGCTATCCCAAAAAGTGATGGAACCCTACAAAAGCAAATTGCATCTCCTTTTAAATTTGACGGAGCTCAACCAGAATACAAGCACGTTGGTGCTAAACTTGGTGAGCATAATGAAGAAATTCTGTGTTCACTAGGTTATGATGCTGAACAAATCAAAGCTTTGAAAGATAAAGGCATTTTGGAATAAAAAAGAGTGTCTAATACTGTCGAAGAAAGACGTATTAGACACTTTTTTATACATATGCACTAATAAATACTCTGAGATTTTCAAAATGATCATCAATTAATAAATATTTTTTATAGATCTCCATTAATTTCTCAAAAAGCTCGAACTGCTCTGTTACAAATAAAACTCGTAAAATATTTAACATATGCAAGGAGGCACTCTGTGCTACAACATGGTATGACACATCAGGTTGGCGATAATTCCGTCGCCACTCCTCCACGGACAAACCAATATGTTGTAGTGAGTTGTTCACCTGTAGAGCGATGTCTTGTTGAACATATGCCTCAATAGCAATTAGTTGTTCACTACTATAATTTTTTTGCACTAATGAGGCATTTATTTTTTTATTAGACGCTAGTACATGCTCCTTTAATAGGAGTAAGCCATCTTCGTAACGAGTCACTTTTACATAATGATCAAGTAAAATGGCATATAAATTTTCTAAATAATTCAGTTGATAATTTTTAATAATGGCAGGTGGTGTTGGTTTCCGATTTGGCAAAAGATCTTTATACTCCAATAAAATTTCGATAGCGTAATTATTTAATCGTTCATCCTCTAATAAATACTCGCCATAATGTATAACCATTTCACTCTGCTGTTCTCTATTTGCTATATGAAATAAAATATAGGCAATTAACACTTTTTCCTTCTCAGTTAGGGCATACATTGAGTAGCGCCATTCCGCTTCAAATGAAGTAATAAACGCTTTGACTTGATTATAATCGCCCTCCGCTAAGCAATAATGTGTAACAATTTGGTAAAGTCGTAGCTGTTTCTTAGCCAAACAGCTAGATTTATTTTTATCCACATGAGTTATACACTTATCCAGTATCACTTTATAGTTATTCACAAAGTTATCCACATGTTCACAGCTCTTTTTCATAGAATGCTCGAAATGTCCCATTATTTCATAAAGAAATGTAAATTGTTCTAACGGTCTGTGGATAAAAAGTGAATAAACTTTTTTTACGAAAAGCCAATGCCAAAACGATGAATGTTCTTTATACATCATATGCACTAAATACTCGTCCTGAAATTTATATAACATAATCGTCTGTAGTTCATTTACTGGCATTTCTATCTGCATTCGTTTCCCGAAAACCAACCAAATTAACCGTTCCAAATCTATTGTGTGTTGCGCAAAGAGTTGCTCAAAAAAAGTTTCTTTTCCCTTTTGTGTATAAAAAAAGGCATTGAGCCGGTCATTCACAAATTTTGCCTCTAAACCGTATTTGTCAAAATACATTTGCATTTCTGTTGATACACGACCCCAATATTTACGTGCTGTGGAAAAGGCAATATTCATAGCCGATTCTTCGTTTACTAAAAATAGTTTGGGTGAGAGCGAAGTACCAAGTATTTTTGGATCTTCTTGCAAATCTGACTCTGCCTCTTGCCATGTTGCAAGTAAATCTTCAGCACCCTCTACACTACCTTGTTTATATGTCATGAATAATTGCTCATCACAGTCCAACAGCATACAATTGGAGCCTCCCATCAATTTCGATCAACAAAGATCTTCCACTATCATTAAAATACATGTTTTTAACACTCTTTCTTCAATATAACAAATCTTAACTAACATATGCTAAAAAAATAGTGGTATGCCTATCGAAAACGCTATCAAATAAAAAATCCATCTATGAAGTGAGCACTTCATAGATGGGGATACCTTCATCACCAAAATTGTGGATATTTTCTTGTTTCTCTTAAATTATTAATCAACAAACCAAAGAAAACAATAATGACTGCCCCAATCAGCACAGGCATGATTAAGTAATTCCAGCTATAGCCCCCTAAAATAATAATTATAGGGTTGGCTCCTGCAGGTGGATGAATAATGCCTAGAAAGGCCATGAAAAATATGGTTAATCCAACACCAAGACTGATGGACAACATGCTCGAACCTAAAGTTGTATACAATGCTAGGCCAATAAATGCAGACACTACATGACCTCCGATAATATTACGAGGCTGGGACAATGGTGCATTCCAAACAACAAATACAAGTACACAGCTCCCACCAAGGGATGCCATTAACCAAGGTGCATCTGTATAATTTGTTAACCAAAGCAACGCAAAAATACAAATTAAGCCACCAATCGCACCAGTAAAGGCATCAGCAAAGTTTGTCCGAGAAGGTGCATGTCCTCCTCCCTTCATCTTTAAGATAAAGGGTTTTACCATATTCTTTTTTTTAATTTTATTTCCAACTCTTAAAAATTCTGTCATTCAGCACCAACTTTTCTACGCAACTCTAATCTATTTAAATACTGACATATTGATGGACGTTAAACTTTATTCATTATATCAACCCATCAAGGGATTTCAATTCTAACTTCAAATTTCCGACAAATATTCACTTTTTCCACTTACAACTCATACAAAAAAAAGCAAACCTTTAAAAGTTTGCTTTTTAAAAATAGATTAATTAATCATATTGTTTTTTCACAGTTTTATAAATTCGAACCTTTTTCAGTATTGTTTTAGGTACTTGGAATGTTGCTGTGACCACCCCGGGATGACGACCAATCTCAATAGAACCTGTGATCGTTGCTCTATTTAATACTTCTGGTTCGGTCATTTCAAATAGCTTTGATGCTCGACGAATGGCATTATCAGTTGCCTCATTTAATGTCTTGCCAGAACCAACTACTGATACAGGGAATGCCTCCTCTATCTGTTTCACACCGAACTCCTCTGCTAGCTCGCGAGCACGACGTTTTTCTTCTTTTGTAAAAGGCTTCGCTGTGTATGGTAAATCTTCCTCGTTTGGTAGTAACACAGGACCCTCCAATGCTACTTTCTTCAAGACGCTAACTTGAAGCTGGACAATCCCTGCTACATCTGTTGTATGTCCTGCAATCTCACCATCACCCTGCATGGCATGCATATCTCCAATATATACACCACCGCCAGGTACCTTAACAGGGCAAATAATCGTTGCTCCTTCACGAACTCTGCTAATATCCATATGTCCATCAGTACGATGTAAATCCAATTCATCCTGTGTAAATGCATATTCATGTGGTGCCCCAATTAAAAATGAACCGAAATCACCCGCGTTATGGGAATCTGGCATTGCCTTTGAAGGTGTTGTGCCAAGTTGACCTAAAAATGGGCGCATTCTAGCCATTACACCTACTATATCGCTTGGCGCTAGCACAACAACAGGGTTTTGAGCGGAATTTTCTGGTGTTCTCATATAATTTTTCGCATCAAGGGCTATACGACGAGCACCCTCTCGTCCAACCGTTACACCTATATGCCCTTTATGGTCAAACGTCATTGTGTAGCCATTGGTCATTTTGAATGGTGCTGTTTCTGTGTCACATGTCGAACAGCGAATCGCTTGAGGACCTATGCCTTTAACAACTGTGCTTGGGTGGAGCTTGCCACAACCTGGGCACTTTACGGAAACAAATGGGTCCCCAATGAATCGATCTATAATCGCCTCATCGTGACCAGATGAAGTGGCAAGTGATGTCACCTGAATAGACTTAATTTTAATGACGATGGCGTCACCCACCTCAGCCCCCTCCACAAAGACAGGCTTCGTTACTTCATGTCCACCACGTATAGTTGGTGTTAGCATGGGTCCCCAGCATCCAGGTGCTGTATTGGCAATGATCGTTCCTCCATCTTTAACCGGCCCAAGCATTTGCCGCGAAGGGTCTAAAATCCCATCTATGAACTCATTTACGAACAATGTCTCAGCGGCTTGCGGTTGCTGTATAAGGTCACTTTCTAGTCCTTCTTTGTCAAGCACATGCAATTCGTTTGTCATTTTTCGTCACGCTCCTAGTTTTGTTTTTTTATGTATAAGGTTATATGTAAAAAACGCTCTCCACATTTGCAGAGAGCTATTTTTTTATCTTCTTTCAGTCCTTGAACTGCACACAGTAGCAAATACCAAAGAACAATTAATTATTCATATATAAATCAAAAATATGTGAGAAATCTTCCTTTTTGTACTGATCTTTATGATCAATCATCCAAGAATTCGAAAAGCGGGTAATTTCCTCAAATGACGCTGATGGAGAAATGTTATCATTGCCAATTCGACCAAGTGATGAAGCAGCAATATTTAAGCTTTTTTCTGCTACTTCTAACTTATAGGCATTGTTCTTTTGTTCGTAGCTAATCGCATGTAGTGCTTTATATAAATCTTTAATGTCATCAATAAAGCGTTTATGAATGTCGATGGATAGTGGAGAATTGCCGATTGTAAACTTAATTTCGACATCAAGGTCAATTGTTCCTGCTGTTTCGAGAAAAACATCTGTAATGGCGTACAGAGAATAGTCATAGCGACGTAGTAATCGTTTCTTACTCATGGCACTTTCGCCATCTACATGGAGAATAGCACGATTTGTAAAACAGTACTCATCTGCCTTCGTTTTAATTAAAAAGTAAATTTTCTCACCTATTTCGTGTAGGATAAAATCATCTGCATCTGTTTTATCATAGTCCTCTCGATGGACGACTACCCCAATATCAGATAATCCTAATGCATCGGCTGCAATTTTTTTAAACATCGCCATTCCTCCTCAATAATTTATACTCTTTTTACGCTTTAGCATCTGTAAAGGTTTCATTACTTTCCTCCATTATCTATTTCAGGCATGCATCTAGCTAGAGAAAATCTTCTATTAGCAATACTTCATTTCCTCTTTCCTGTACATTTCATTTATAATGATTTTCATAAAAGGATTCTTTCAAAATGAAAGTATTCATCAAAAGAAAGGGCGTGTAAATAAGTGCAAGAGCCAACCATATTAGTAGTGGATGATGAGGTAGATTTAGCGAATCTCCTAAAAGTAAGCTTACAAAAAGAAGGCTATAAACAAATTTATACAGCTGGCTCCATTCACGATGCTTGGACAAGCTTTCAACAAACAAATCCAGATATTGTGCTTCTAGACGTTATGCTTCCTGATGGTGAGGGCTACGATTTATGTAGACGAATCCGTGAAGTATCACATGTACCTGTGCTCTTCATGTCTGCTAAAAATGAAGAAATCGATAAAATTTTAGGGCTAGCCATTGGAGGCGACGATTATATTACAAAACCCTTTAGCCCTAAGGAAGTTGCCTATCGCGTAAAAGCACAATTACGTAGGGCTGGCTATCGAACACAGGAGACAACTTCGAGCATTCCAGAAAAAACGATACAAATTGGGCCATTCCTGTTAAACGCTGACGAAACTGAAGTACACAAAGAAGGGGTTTTATTGGAGTTAACTGCTAAGGAAATTGGTTTAATGGCATGCTTTATGCACAATCCTAATCGAATTTTAAGTAAAGAGACTCTATTTGAACGTGTCTGGGGAGAGGATTTTTTCGGTTCTGATAATACTGTCATGGTGCATATTCGACGACTACGTGAAAAAATTGAACAGGATGCTTCTAAACCTTTATATATCACAACTGTAAAAGGACTTGGATATAAGTTCGTCCTACCAAAAGTGGCACAAGGATGAAGTGGAAATTAACTGCTCGCTTTCTCTTCTCAGTTCTATCGATTGTTATCATCGTTATTTTCATCAATACGGCCATTTTAATAGGACTCCTCACTTATCGGTTAGCAACTGATTCTGAAGGTGTTTCTGCAACTAAAGAGGAAAATTTTGTACGGGAATTTCAAAAATATATTGAAATTAAAAACGGCGCCCCCTCAGTAAGTGCTGATGGACTTGAACAATTACATCAGCGAAATGCTTGGATTCAAATGCTTGATGCAAATGGCCAAGTTATTGACGCCCACTTTGCACCAGAAAAAGCACCTTTACACTATGCACCCATCGACTTAATTCAAGTATATAAATATAAAGAATTTGATTCTGATACTACGGTGTATATTGGTAGTAAGAGTGATTTCAGTTATTTAATTGGTATTAAAGGTAGTGGTGTTACAAGATTTATCATGCATGTTTCTGGAACATCACTTTTACAGTTTGTTGGGAAATTTGGGTTGTTCATTGTTATTGCTGACTTGTTAGTAGCTACATTGGTAGGCTGGCTTTTTGGTCGTACACTAACGAAACCTCTTTATGCGATGATAGAACGTATTCATCAGTTAAAGAATCATGAGCATAAATCCATTAAAGCCCCTGGTGGTGTTTACAAGCCTGTTTTTGAAAATTTAAATGAAGTATCGCAAGAATTGGCTGCCCATGAGCAGGAGAGAAAAAGATTGGAGATCATGCGTGAGGAATGGATTAGTAATGTCTCCCACGATATGAAAACCCCGCTCGCCTCTATTCGTGGTTATGCAGAGCTCTTGAATGATGACCAATTAGCACATAGTGAACAATCTGAGTACGCTAAAATTATCGAAAAACAATCGTTGCATATGCAAGATCTACTTGATGATTTAAATTTAACAATGCGTTTAAGACATCAACGACTTCCACTAACATTAAGTAATGTGAATATGGTGCCATTTATTCGTGAAATTGTCATTGATACATTGAATACACCACAATATGAACTGGCT
>Ga0256785_1000560_pt1 | contig 10975 bp, 10 predicted proteins | sample MC6MC0936MT_FD_186041 | JGI IMG/M metagenome (GOLD analysis project Ga0256785, IMG submission 186041) | Metatranscriptome of enriched soil aggregate microbial communities from Iowa State University, Ames, United States - MC6-MC0936-MT... | ecosystem: Environmental > Terrestrial > Soil >... | reverse complement strand
TTTTTTTATAGGAAATATGCAAAATATTTTAAATAATACATTTTGCTTCAAATTTAATAGCAATCAGTTTGTAAGAGATGGCTACACAATCTTCAAAAGGAATCCATTGCTCAAACGAATGCTCATATGTTTCTTGAATTACTTTTGCAAGCGTCGATGGATCATCGATTCCTTGCAATGCTGCTACAACATCTGCTGTTTCTGTATCGTAATGGTCTGGACCTAAGTGGAATGGATCCCACTCCTCTAGCAAATGGACAGCTGCTTGATTCATTTTTACATTTTCCAAAATACTCACCTATTATCCTTTGATCATAATCGTATGATACCATAGTAAATAAAAAAGAAAAGAGTGATTTACTTGTCTATTTTTGATCAAACTATCAAACGTCGTTGTACAAACTCCGTAAAATGGGACGCAATGAAAATGGTTTATGGACTTAACGATGCGTCCGATATCTTGCCAATGTGGGTAGCTGATATGGATTTTGCTGCTCCAACAGCCGTTTCAAAAGCATTGCAGGAACATGCTGAACGCACTATTTTTGGTTATAGCTTTATTAGCGAGGAAGCGATACAGTCAATCGTGGACTGGCAAAATACTCGTCATGATTGGCACATTGACAAGGATTCCATCGTATTCTGTAATGGTGTTGTAGCTGCCTTAGCAAATAGCATTGTAGCCTTTACTAATCCAGGAGATAAAGTCCTTATTTCCACACCTGTTTATCCACCATTTTTTAACATCCCAAAAAGCAATGGGCGCGAAGTGGTAAGCTGCCAACTAGTTGAAAAAAATGATGGTAAATTTATCGTTGATTTTGAAGCTTTTGAACAGGCACTAGCTCAAAATGTGAAAGCCTACATATTATGCAATCCTCACAATCCTGGAGGTTATGTATGGGATGAAGCTACTTTAAAGGAAATTGTACGACTCTGTGCTCAATACGATGTCCTTATTATTTCAGATGAAATTCATGCTGATTTAATGATAAATGGAGAAAAACATATTCCTATTGCCAAAGTAGCAGGCGATGAAATCAATCGGATCGTAACGTGTATGGCTCCTACTAAAACATTTAATCTAGCGGGTATTCAGGTTTCCTATATGATTGTGCCAGATAAGAAAAAACGTTTACAGCTTGAAGCCGTGAATATGGCAAGTGGACAAGGCTCATTAAATACTTTTGCCTCTGTAGCATTGCAGGCTGCGTATATGGAAGGCTCCCCTTGGCTAGATGAATTGCTGCCGTATGTTTCAGCAAATATGGATTATGTCAAAGCGGAGTTAGAGCAGATTCCAGGCATTCGCATCATTAAACCACAATCCACTTATTTAATATGGATTGATTATAGAGAACTTAAGCTTGAAGAAAAAGATATTATGAACCGACTATTAGAAATTGGTAAACTGGCATTAGAGCCAGGGACAAAATACGGTGAAGAGGGTCAAGGCTTCTTACGTATGAATGTAGCCTGTTCGTTTGAAACGGTACGAGACGGAGTAGAGCGCTTTAAAAAGGCGTTTGAACAATAAAAAAACAAAAGAAGGAATCTCAACTATTTGAGATTTCTTCTTTTTATATGTTTAGAATCCTTATTATGTGGAAAAGTTTCTTATCAATTGGATGGAAAAAGGGGGATTTTCAATGGACTTAGTTCCTTTAACGATTCAACGTGCCTATATGACATTCTTGTTTCCCTTCGCCTATCACACAAAAGACCGACAAAAGATTGGTAATGTCCTCTTACATGAAGGGTTTTCATTTTTTGATTTGAACAACATAGCTCTTGAAAATGCCTTTTATGGAGACATAACAATCATACACGAGGAGCTTGCCCAGTTTTTCTATCCCTTTCTTGAGGATAAATTATTTCCAAAGGGATTGGACAGCCCAGACTTTCTTCGGTTCTCAAAAGCTTTCTATACACAAGGGGCTTTACATCATCAAGAAAGCAGTATTAACTACGAAATCATGAGTATTGATGTGACACTATGTCCTTTCGGCAATGGCATCGTGACAGTTCGAACAAACATTACAGATATGCCTCATGACATTAGTGATATTTTGAATTTCATCCACTACTTTAGGGTGCTGGAGGCAAAGCTGCGAGAGGAAAAAGGTGCAAGTCATCATTTTTCATTTGGTCATTGTGGTTCAACTAGTGAGCTATTATTCAACTATTTTATCCCCTACTTAAAGCCTTTTCTACAGCACCACCAAGACCATAGCAACGAAGGCTTACCTTTTTTTGAGGATGAACGAATGTTCTCCTCCGCATATTTAATTTGTGATGAAAAAGCAGAACTATTACCTGAACATCTTTTTCGATTGGGGCAGGTAGATGGACGAACACCTGATGGCAAGTCCTTTATTTCCAGTACAAACCCTCAATATATCTCAAATTATGTGCAGGAACATACTCATACACGCTGGGCACCCAATAGTTATATTATCTCTTCAGCACAGGCACAAATGACACTAACAAATAGAACATTTAAGAAATGCACACATAGCATTCAGGAGTTTATGGGTACTCACTATTATAATCTGTTCATCCATTACTTTTATAAAATGATGCTCTTAAAACTTTCTTATGAATACAGTGAAATAAAGTGGGGAATGGATAAGCAGGTTGTCAATGAGTTAATCGAGCTGATTACAAAGTTTTCAGCACGTTATTATTTTGAAGAGGTTATTGTTCGAACTGAAGGTAGAGAAATTGCTCAAATGCTACGAAAGCATTTTCGTATAAATGAACATTATGTAGAAACAAAAGCAACATTGAACAGTTTGTATCGAACACAAGAAGATCAGTCTGATAATCGAAGCAATAATTTACTGTTTATATTAACCGTATTTACAGTTATATCTGGTATTTACGGCATGAACTTAGTCATTGAAGAATGGAAGGACAGTAGTGATTTAGATAGCGTTTGGAGCTATACACCATTCGAATGGCTTGCCTTCATCACCGCATTGAGCGGGATTGGCCTATCCATTGTACTCGTTTGCTTGAATGCCTTCAAAACGCTACAAAATATGGTGCGCCGTGCTAGAAGAAAAATTTAAATAAAAGAATCTGTCCCCACGTGGAGGCAGATTCTTTTTAATTAGACATTTTGTTGGTTATTTGTATTTTTCTTATCTGCTAGAATTCGTGCTTCAATTTCCTTTGATTTAATTTCTTGTTTCTTAGAAATTTTACGGAAAAGCGTAAACACGATAACACATAAAATAAGCATGATTAAAAATTCAAATGCTGCTGGAATATATCCTGATTTATCTTCAGGGAAATATAAAAATTGGTACATTAAGTTTTCCATGCTCTACACGTCCTTATAATTATTATTCAAAGACTGTAATTGACTCAATTTTCACATCTTCTAATGGTTTATCACGGGGATCTTTTTCTACGTCCGCAATTTTATCCACAATGTCCATTCCTTCTACAACATGACCGAATACAGTATGTTTATGGTCTAACCAAGGAGTACCACCATTTTGTGCATAAGCTTCGATGATTTCCTCTGGGAAGCCTGCTCCTTGTAATTGACGTAGCATATCACTTGGAAGATGTTTCATTTGTACAAGAAAGAATTGAGAACCATTTGTGTTTGGACCAGCATTAGCCATTGATAGCGCACCGCGTAGGTTAAACAATTTATCTGAGAATTCATCTTCAAAAGAATCACCCCAAATTGACTCGCCGCCCATACCTGTTCCAGTTGGGTCACCACCTTGAATCATAAAGTCTTGAATAACACGGTGGAAAATGATGCCGTTATAATAACCTGATTTAGCATGACCCAAAAAGTTTTCAACAGTTTTTGGTGCAAACTCTGGGAACAGCTTAATTTTGATGGCACCTAATGTTGTGTTCATTTCTACAAGCACTTCGCCTGCTTGTACGTCAGTTGTTAATTGTGGAAACATGGAAGTCTCTCCTTTAATGATAAATTTCAGTTTCAATGAAAAGGATGACAATTCATCCTTCTTGACCTCATTTTAGTCTAACATACTTCCCTTTGGTTTTCTTCATCAAAGTATTGACGATTTATGCACTTTTAACTCCCCCTCTAAAAACGAAGGAAATAGGTCTGACCGAGTATTTGGAATCAATCCAAAATATGTTATTCTGTTGAAGGATTCATAGAAAGAGTGGAGGCACACATGAAAAAGGCTTTTGGTTTTTTTATTATACTTCTTTCCCTACCTGTTCTTTGGTGGATTAGCACAAACATACGAACAGAAATCAATACAGCTCAAGCACATGAGGAACAAATTACACAGGCTATTTATTTGCCCGAAGTGCAACCTCAGCTTCCAGTAACACTTAAAGATCAAAATGGGCAAACATTTAGTGAAGAATATGTCGAATGGCGGCAGCCACTAACATTACAAGAAATTCCACAAATTGCCCAGGAAATATTCATTATTAGTGAAGATGCCGACTTTTACGAACACATCGGCTTTGATTTAAGTGCTATCCTTCGTGCAGTGGTCGCCAATTCAAATACGAGTACTAGCTCTCAAGGTGGCAGTACGATTACACAGCAGCTTGTTCGGATGCGTTATTTATCTGACGAAAAAACATATGAACGAAAATTAACCGAACTTTTTTATGCTTATGAATTAGAAAAAGAATTCGATAAAGAAACAATTTTAACCATGTATCTTAATGAATCCTATTTTAGCAATCAAGTTTATGGCATTGGTGGAGCAGCAACTTATTATTTTCAAAAACCTCTCCAACAATTATCTATAGCTGAAATTGCTTTCATCGCAGCGATTCCCAATAACCCGTCCCTTTACAATCCTTTAAAAAATTTCGATCAAACCAAGGCACGTCAGGAGCGCTTATTAGATACGCTTTCCGCTAAAGGTAGTATTACAAAGGAAGAGGCAACAACGTATAAGGCTGAAACCATTACATTGCAAATTAAAGATAAAATTCAAAGCTATCCGATGTACAGCACTTATGTTCTTCAAGAGTTAAAATGGTTAGTCGCAGAAAAAGAAGGCTATGCAGATCGACTTAACAACACAGATAATGAGGAAGAAAAGAAAAAAATTAAAGCACAATTAGACGATCAACTTGATACGCTATTTCAAAATGGACTCATGATTTACACAGCATTAGATCCTCATAAACAGCAGCATGATGAGGAAAAAATGACGGCTACTTTAGGTGCAGGTCCGTTGCAAGCATCATGAGCTGTCATTCAAAACCAATCAAGAGAAATAATTAGCTTGTATGCAGTAAAAAACTATGAAAAATTTAATTATCATCGCGCATTTCAAGGAACACGCCAGCCAGGTTCTGCCTTTAAGCCACTGGCAGTCTACGCCCCTTTCTTTGAAACAACAGCCCATACACCTGATTCGATTGTAAATGGCGGCAGTTATTGTGTTGGATCATTTTGCCCCCAAAACTATGGGGGTTATAAGTATGGCGATGTGTCCATACGTACAGCGTTTAGACATAGCTATAATACATCCGCTTTGCGACTCTTTCATACAGTTGGCGTTGAAACAGCATTTCATTACTTAGATCGTTTCCACTTCCGTTCTATTGTAGAAAAAGATCGTAATTATGCCACTTCTTTAGGTGGACTTACCTATGGTGTAACAGCGTTAGAGCTAGCAGATGCCTATACAAGCTTTATTGATGGATCTTATGTTCTTGCTCATAGTATTCGTAAAGTCACAGCATTAGATGGAACAGAACTCTATAATTGGAATACACAGCGTGATCAAATCTGGTCTCCTAAAACAGTAAAATACATGCGCGAACTCCTTGCCGATGTTGTGGCGAATGGAACCGGACAAGGTGTTTACAGTAACAGTAGCTACGTTGGTGCCAAAACAGGTACAACTAATGACTATCGAGACTACTGGCTTGCTGGACTCAATGATAACTATACAGCTGCCGTATGGATTGGTTATGATAAGCCTCAATCCATGCAAAAATTAGAAGAATACAAAATTCATCATCAATTATTTAATGTTTTACTTGAGTAAGATTAATACCGATTCAAGACCTGCAACATAACCTTTTGGTGCTAGTTGAGTCTCTTTGCTCAACTGCACCTCTTACATATAGATCTTCAATAAAAACCTTCCCTATTCAAATCAGAAAGCTATTTTTGACCTTATTCTTATTTGGAGTTTTAATAGGTGGATGTACGAAGATAGAGGATGCAGGTAAGTATGTGAAATACTTAAAAAAGGCAGCAGAAATTACTTTTCTGCTGCCTTTTTAATAGTGAAACTATAGAGCAATGTGTATTTATTGAGCAAATGGTAAACTTGCCAAAATACCATTATATAGTTTCAATACAACATAAACGACTAATGTTAATAGAATAGACCACATAAAAAGTTCAAAGATTAATAGACCGATTGTGCCACCCATTGTCATAAAATGACTCATTTTGTAGATCAGATAAATGAAATAAGTAAACACAGTTATGACAAAGATTCCTATTAAAACATAAATAAATTGGATCGCAAATGCTGAACACATGGCACCGATAAACAAGATAATATAGCCGCCTCGCGCTTGACTAACGGTTGCCCCATCATTATCTTTTGAAAAAAAGAGCATTCCTAACTCATGTATGGTTTCTCCTACTAATTTGAGTGCTGAAAATAGCATAAAAAAAACAATAGCAAAAATAATGAGTAAAAATACACGTAATTCCACATCAGATAAAAATTCTCGCATACCTGAATATACACCGATTGCTCGAAAAATCTGTAAAGATTCTCCAACAGCATACATACCAAATGTCAAACTAAACAATAAAATTGTAATTAATGGTAGATAACCATAGATATATGGATTCTTCATAAAATTTTTTTTCCTCGATTTTTATTGATAACTTCCTATTTATAATATAACGAAAATTCTTCCACTACCGCAAGCTAAATCCCAATAGTGCAAATGCATTCCCAATTAAAGTACGTTATAATTGATTTACTTACCTGCATAAAGGAGGGTTATTTTTTTGTTACAAGTACTTTATATTTTCATTCCAATGCTTGCTGCGATATTAGTACCATTTTTATATAGAAGCATAAAAAATATTCATACTGGCTGGTTTGTTCTTGCTGTTCCAGCTACGCTCGTAGTTATCTATGCATCCTATATTACACAAGTAGCTAAAAGCGAAATATTTACTGGTGAACTTCCATGGATTCCATCCCTTGATATTTCCATCGTCTCCTATTTGGATGGCCTTAGCTTATTATTCTCACTATTAATTACTGGGATCGGTTCATTAGTTGTTCTATACTCCATTTTTTACTTAGATAAACATAAAGAAAAATTACATAATTTTTATGTTTACTTACTGTTATTTATGTCAGCCATGCTTGGAGTAGTACAGTCAGATCACTTAATTACATTGTATTTCTTTTGGGAATTAACATCGATTTCCTCATTTTTACTCATTGGTTATTGGTATAACCGTGATGCATCACGCTTTGGCGCGCTGAAGTCAATGATGATAACAGTTGGCGGTGGCTTAATGATGCTAGGTGGATTCGTGCTTCTCTATTTAATGGGAGGGACTTATTCTATTCGAGAGCTCATTGTCATGGCACCAAATTTAGTAGATCAACCTTTATTTACCTGGTCGCTTGTTTTAATACTTCTAGGAGCATTTACAAAATCCGCACAATTCCCATTCTACATTTGGCTACCAGATGCAATGGAAGCGCCAACACCAGTAAGTGCATACCTTCACTCTGCCACAATGGTCAAAGCAGGTATTTATTTAGTGGCACGCTTTACCCCAATTTTTGCAGCTTCTGAGCTCTGGGTGTGGCTTGTAACAGGTGTAGGTATCTTAACTTTATTCTGGGGCTCCTTCTTTGCAGTCAAACAAACAGACTTAAAAGGTATTCTTGCATTCTCAACAGTCAGTCAACTTGGACTCATTATGTCACTACTTGGGGCAAGCGCAGTTGCTTTTCATTCTAATGACTCAATAGATACGATTAAATTTGCTGCATTTGCTGCCATTTTCCACCTTATCAATCATGCAACATTTAAAGGCAGTTTATTTATGATTGCTGGAATTATCGATCATGAAACAGGGACACGTGATATTCGAAAACTGGGTGGATTAATGAGTATTATGCCCATCAGTTTTACAGTTGCGGCGATTGGAAGCTTGTCGATGGCTGGTCTTCCGCCATTTAATGGCTTCTTAAGTAAAGAAATGTTTTTAACAGCCATGCTCTCACTTCAAAAGTTTGAGTTATTTGGCTTTGATACATGGGGAACGCTCTTCCCTATCGTGGCTTGGGTTGCTAGTATTTTCACATTTATTTATAGTTTTTATTTTGTTTTTCGAACATTTAATGGAAACTACAAACCAGAAAAATTACCTCATAAACCACATGAGGCACCTATCGGGATGCTAATTTCTCCAATGCTTTTAGCAGTCTTAGTTGTGTTAATATTCTTTATCCCGAACTTTATTGGCGATACATTTGTAAAACCGGCTGTTCAAGCGATTCAGCCATTTTTATACGATACACCGCAAGATATTGACATACATGTAGTAGCTTGGCATGGAATCAACCCAGAGCTGCTGATGACAATAGGTATCATTATCATTGGGGTACTGCTTTTTGTGGCATTACCAAATTGGCAAGGTATGTATCAACGATTACCAAAAGCTTTCACATTGAACAATGCTTATGACAAAATTATGCAGGGATTAGATGTTGGCCTAAATCGTCTATCTCGAATCTACATGACAGGTTCTATGCGTCATTATTTGCTCTATATGTTTAGCGGTATCGTCGTTATCGTCATGGGTTCTCTTGTTGTAAAAAATGCCTTTAGTCTTTCATTCCAAGATACTGCTCCAATTAGACCTTATGAAATTATTTTAGTCATTGTTTTATTAATTGGAACAGCTATCACAGTACTAGCCAAGTCACGGTTAACGGCCATTATAGGGCTTGGTTCTGTAGGTTATACAGTAGCATTATTCTTTGTTATTTTTAATGCACCCGATTTAGCGTTAACACAACTAGTTATTGAGACAATATCTGTTGCACTCTTTTTATTGGCATTCTACCATCTACCAAAGCTTGGTAAACGAGAAGAACGTATGAGGTTCCAATTAAATCGTGCTGTTATATCCATTGCGGTGGGTGTCATGGTAACACTTGTCGCACTATCTGCCCATTCGCAAAAACTCATTCCCTCTATTTCCAAGTACTATGAGGAAACCGTTTATTCCTTAGCTGGCGGAGGTAATATTGTTAACGTCATTTTAGTAGACTATCGTGGCTTCGATACATTGTTTGAAATTACAGTACTAGGTATTGCTGGAATGGCTATTTTAGCAATGATTAAATTGCGCATGAATAGAAAGGAGAAATCACATGAAAACAAATGATGTGATAATACAATTTACAGCTAAAATTGTATTTTTCATTATTTTCTTCTTCTCCATTCATATTTTTTTAGCTGGTCATTACACGCCTGGTGGAGGCTTCGTAGGAGGGCTTTTAACCTCAAGTGCAATCGTACTATTAGTGTTAGCCTTTGATATCAATACAGTACGACATATTTTACCTATTAATTACATGTACTTAACGGCCATTGGTTTACTATTGGCCCTTGCCACTGCGGCATTTCCTATGTTTATGGGCAAACCGTTTTTTACCCACTACTTTAATTATTTCGATTTACCGCTTCTAGGCAAACAGTCTCTACACACGGCTATGCTTTTTGATAGCGGTGTCTATCTGGTTGTTGTCGGCGTTACGATGACCATTATTCAAACGATTGGAGAGGATGAATAATGGAAATAATTATGGCTTTTGTGATTGGCTTTCTCTTTATGGCAGCTGTCTATTTAATTTTATCGAAAAGCTTATTACGTATTATTATTGGTACAGGACTTTTAAGTCACGGTGCCCATCTACTTATTTTAACGATGGGTGGACTTGGCGGTGAGGCTCCACCCGTATTAAACGAAGGAGCCAAAACTTTTGCAGATCCATTACCGCAGGCGCTTATTTTAACTGCTATTGTTATTAGCTTTGGGGTAACAGCATTCTTCCTTGTGCTGGCGTATCGTTCCTATCAGGAACTTCAAACAGATGATATTAGCTTAATGAGAGGAAGTGATGAGGATGAATAACTTCCTACTTCTGCCTATCATCATTCCGTTCTTCTTCGGTATGATTTTAATGTTTGGGCAAAAAAATCTAACCTATCAACGAACCTTTTCATTACTGGGCATCGGAGTCTCCCTGATCACTGCCCTTTCACTTCTTTTTAAAGTGAAAAATGATGGTATCCAAAAGGTAACTTTTGGAGACTGGCCAGTTCCTTATGGCATTACTATGGTTTCTGATATGGTATCCGCACTGCTTGTTACAACGACATTGCTAATAGCTCTTTTTGTTGTTTGGTATGGCTTTGGTTCTATTTCTAAAGAACGTGAACAATTCTTTTATTACCCTGGAATAATGTTTATTTTAACTGGGGTGAATGGAGCCTTTACAACAGGTGATATTTTTAACTTATTCGTTTTCTTTGAAGTATTATTAATGGCTTCTTATCTACTTATCGTGCTAGGTGGCGAGAAAGGGCAACTAAAAGGATCAATCAAATATATCTTAATTAATGTTATTTCGTCCGCCTTATTCGTTATTACCGTTGCCTTTTTATACTCTGTTGTAGGAACCTTGAACATGGCTGATATTGCCGTTAAAATAGCTGAAATCAATCAACCTGGGATCATTACTGTTATAGCTGTACTCTTTTTAATGGTATTTGGATTAAAAGCAGCTATTTTTCCATTGTACTTTTGGCTTCCTACTTCGTATGCAGCGGCGCCTATACCGGTACTTACACTATTTGGTGCACTGCTCACAAAGGTTGGCGTATATGCGATTACACGCACCTATACACTATTCTTTGTACATGATTTATC
>Ga0256785_1000539_pt1 | contig 11285 bp, 8 predicted proteins | sample MC6MC0936MT_FD_186041 | JGI IMG/M metagenome (GOLD analysis project Ga0256785, IMG submission 186041) | Metatranscriptome of enriched soil aggregate microbial communities from Iowa State University, Ames, United States - MC6-MC0936-MT... | ecosystem: Environmental > Terrestrial > Soil >... | reverse complement strand
CGCTACCCCGAAATTGAGGCGCAAATTGCCCCCGGCGCCTGGGATGATTTGCCGCGGCAATAACAGCTATCGATCAATTCAGGGCGATTTTTTGCTAAAGTCGCTCTAAATTTCCTGCAAGGACTGGATATGCTGATTCTGATTTCACCTGCAAAAACGCTCGACTACCAGAGCCCGCTCGCCACCGAGCGCTATACCCAGCCTGAACTGCTGGACTACTCTCAACAGCTGATCCGCGAAGCGCGCAAACTCTCTGCGCCGCAAATCGCCTCGCTGATGAGCATCAGCGACAAGCTGGCAGACCTTAACGCGACCCGCTTTCACGAATGGCACCCGGATTTCACCCCCGCTAACGCCCGCCAGGCCATTCTGGCGTTTAAGGGCGATGTCTATACCGGCCTGCAGGCGGAAGATTTTAGCGAAGCCGATTTCGATTTTGCCCAGCAGCATCTGCGCATGCTGTCGGGCCTGTATGGCGTACTGCGTCCGCTGGATCTGATGCAGCCGTATCGTCTGGAGATGGGGATTCGCCTGGCAAATGCCAAAGGCAAAGATCTGTACCATTTCTGGGGCGATATCATCACCGATAAGCTGAATGCGGCGCTGCACGCTCAGGGTGATAACGTGGTGATTAACCTGGCGTCTGATGAATACTACAAGTCGGTGAAACCGAAAAAGCTGGATGCGGAAATTATCAAGCCGGTGTTCCTCGACGAGAAGAACGGTAAGTTCAAAGTGATCAGCTTCTACGCCAAGAAAGCGCGCGGCCTGATGAGCCGCTTCATCATCCAGAACCGCCTGACGAAGCCGGAGCAGCTGACCGCCTTTAACAGCGAAGGCTATTTCTTTGACGAGGCGTCGTCAGGGAAAGGCGAGCTGGTGTTTAAGCGCCACGAGCAGTAAAACAGACCCCCGCCAGCTGGCGGGGTTTTGCATTAATGGTGTTTCCAGTCCGGGCCTGGACGATGATCGTCATGTCGGTCATCGTGACGGTCGTGGTGATTGTCACGATCGCGATGCTCATCATGCGGACGCCAGTGGTTATCGCGCCAGTCATAATGCGCCTTCCACCAGTCATGGTCGCGCCAGCGGCCGCCGTCCCAGTAGTGCCCGTTATTATCCTGGTCGCCAATCTGCAGTTTTACCGCAGGAACCAGCGTGATTTCAGATGCCTGTACCGCCATGGGAGCGACCAGCATCAGTGAAAGCGCGATGAGAGCAGGTTTCAGTTTAGACATAGGTGACTCCTCGTTACTCTTGCCCAACGTGGGCCGATGTAAGGAGATTACGCGAGGGGAACGGGGGATGTTATTCTCTGCAATCCTAAACGCTAAGTGACCGCATTTATTGGGAATTTCTGCTTTTTTCCTGCGTAATTTCTCCTTAATTTCTCCATAAAAAAGCCGGGTGGCGGCTTCGCCTTACCCGGCCTCGGTACATTGTTGCTGTTGCCGGGTGACGCTGCGCTTACCCGGCCTACGTTCTGAGCCGTTGTAGGTCGGGTAAGGGGTAGCCGCCACCCGACAAAAATCATGCTCGGATCATCATCAGCTTACGCAGCGCGGCAAAATCCGCCGGCAGCTCATGAGACAGCAGCGGCAGGTCGGCACGCTCAGCCAGCTCTTTCGGCAGCGGCAGCGTTTCGCCCAGAATTGCTTCCACGCTCTCTTTGAACTTCGCCGGATGCGCGGTTCCCAGGAACAGGCCATACTCACCCGGGTTAAGCTGGTCGCGCAGCGCGCGGTAAGCAATCGCCGCGTGCGGTTCAGAGGTGTAACCTACCGCTTTTAACTCACGCATGGTGGCTTTGGTGGTTTCATCCGTCACCGCCGCGTAGCCCAGGTCACTCAGACGCCAGATCTTACGGCGGAACAACTCTTCCACGCGCGGCCAGTTGTTCGGCTGGGACACATCCATCGCGTTGGAGAGCGTCGCCTGCGTGGCGTTTGGCGCCCACTTTCCGTCTTTCAGGAAGCGCGGCACGGTATCGTTGGCATTGGTGGCGGCAATAAAGCGTTTCACCGGCAGCCCCAGCGATTTCGCCAGCAGGCCAGCCGTCAGGTCGCCGAAGTTACCGCTCGGCACGGAGATCACCAGCTGATTGCGGGCTTCCTGCGGCAGCTGCGCCACCGCTTCAAAGTAGTAGCAGATCTGCGCCAGCAGACGACTGATATTGATAGAGTTGGCGGAGTTCAGACCCAGCGCCACCTTCAGCTCTTCATCGTCGAAGGCCTGTTTAACCAGCGCCTGGCAGGCATCGAAGTCACCGTCGATCGCCACGGTTTCAATATTGCCGCCGAGCGTGCAGAACAGTTTTTCCTGCAGCGGGCTGATTTTGCCTTTCGGATAGAGGATCACCACGCGGACGTTTTTCAGGCCGTAGAAGGCATGAGCGACTGCCGCACCGGTATCGCCGGAGGTGGCGGTCAGAATGGTCACCGGTTTGTCGCCGCTGATGTGGGTCAGCATCTGGGCCATGAAGCGGCCGCCGAAGTCTTTAAACGCCAGGGTTGGGCCGTGGAACAGCTCCAGACAACCGACGTCAGGCTCAACCTGCTGAACGGGTGCCGGGAAAGCGAACGCCGCACGCACGCGTTCTTCCAGCAGCTCCTGCGGAATTTCGTCGCCGATAAACGCCGACAGAATTTTGGTGCTGCGGGTGACAAAGTCCAGCTTCAGCAGTTCATCAATCTCGGTCAGCTGAAATTCCGGCAGGTCATGGGGGAAAAACAGCCCCTGATTTTTGCCCAGTCCCTGCGTTACCGCCTGCGCGAAGCTGACCTGCTCGTTATGATCTTTAAGGTTGTAGAGTTTCATTAATTATCCCAGTACTCGTGCGCCAGCCGTGTCCAGACGGCAAATATGAACAAAGCCTTCCTGATTTTGCAGGTAGTGTTTAGAGAGCCAGTCCGCCACGCGCTGCGCAGTGTCTGGCTTATCGCACAGGGCGAACAGCGTCGGGCCGGAGCCGGAGATGCCGCACGCCTGCGCGCCGATATCCATGGATGCCTGTCGCGCCTCGTTAAAGCCCGGCAGCAGCTTCGTGCGGTACGGCTCGGCAATGACGTCCTTCATCAGTTTCGCCGCCAGCTGTGGCTGACGGGTGTAGCAGGCGTGAATAAAGCCCGCCAGGTGACGCCCGTGGGCGATGCAATCCTGACGACGATACTGCGCGGGCAGGATCGCACGCGCTTCTGCGGTTGAAACCTTAATGCCCGGATAGGCCAGCACCCACAGCCACTCATCAAACCCTGGCACCTGCTGGCTGATGATGCCATTTTCTTCGATCATCAGCTGCATACCGCCGAGGAAGCACGGCGCCACGTTGTCGTAATGAATGCTGCCGGAGATACGGCCTTCCAGCTCGCCCATTAAGGCAAGCATGCGGTTGTTGTTCAGGGGTTTGCCGCAGTGCTCGTTCATCGCCACCAGCGCGGCGACCACGGAACAAGCGCTGGAGCCCAGGCCCGAGCCAATCGGCATACTTTTTTCCAGCGTCATGGCGACCGGCACGTTTTTGCCGATCTCCTGACAGAAACGCTCCCAGCACTGATAGACAATATTCTCGCGCGGGTCAGACGGCAGCTTGCTGGCGAAACGGCCCACGTTATTCAGGCTGAAACTTTCTGCCGCTTCAACCGTGACCGTATCGCCCAGCAGCGAACCATCCACCGGAGTGACCGCCGCGCCCAGCACGTCAAATCCGACGCTCATATTGGCGCTGGAAGCCGGGGCATAAACTTTGACCATGTTAAACTCCTAACTTCCATGACAGGGTACGCAGCAGATCGGCAAACACACCCGCCGCTGTAACATCGTTCCCTGCGCCATAGCCGCGAAGCACCAGCGGCAATGGCTGATAATAGTGGCTGTAAAACGCGAGGGCGTTTTCGCCGTTTTTGACTTTGTAGAGCGGATCGTTGCCATCCACTTCGGCAATCTTCACCCGGCACACACCATCTTCTTCAATGTTGCCAACATAGCGCAATACCTTACCTTCATCACGGGCTTTCGCAACGCGAGCGGCAAAAGCGTCGTCAAGCTGCGGCAAATTCGCCATAAAGGCGCTGACGTCACCGCTGTCATCAAACTCTGCTGGCAGCACCGGCTCAATCACGATATCCGAAAGCTCAAGCTCGCGGCCCGTTTCACGCACGAGGATCAGCAGCTTGCGCGCCACGTCCATCCCGGAGAGATCGTCACGCGGATCCGGCTCGGTATAGCCCAGCTCGCGCGCGGCGCGGGTTGCTTCTGACAGGCTCATGCCTTCATCCAGCTTGCCGAAGATAAAGGACAGCGAGCCGGAGAGAATGCCGGAGAAACGCTGCAGTTCATCGCCCGCGTTGAGCAGGTTTTGCAGGTTCTCGATAACCGGCAGCCCCGCGCCCACGTTGGTGTCGTACAGGAACTTGCGGCGCGACTTGCTCGCCGCCAGACGCAGCTGGTGATAGTAATCCATCGACGAGGTGTTGGCCTTTTTGTTTGGCGTCACCACGTGGAAACCTTCGCGCAGGAAGTCGGCGTACTGATCGGCCACCGCCTGGTTGGAGGTACAGTCAACAATCACCGGGTTAAGCAGGTGATACTCTTTCACCAGACGGATCAGGCGGCCCAGGTTGAACGGCTCTTTCGCCTCGTTCATCTCGGCCTGCCAGTTTTCCAGGTTCAGCCCGTGAACGTTGGTCAGCAGCGCTTTCGAGTTGGCAATCCCGCAGACGCGCAGATCGATATGTTTCTTCTTCAGCCACGCCTGCTGACGCTTCACCTGCTCCAGCAGCGCACCGCCCACGCCTCCGACGCCAATCAGGAACAGCTCGATGACCTGATCGGTATTGAACAGCATCTGGTGAACCACGCGTACGCCGGTGGTGGCGTCATCGTTGTCCACGACAACAGAAATTGAACGCTCTGACGACCCCTGGGCAATTGCCACAATATTAATGTTGGCGCGCGCCAGCGCGGCAAAGAATTTGGCGGAGATACCGCGCAGCGTGCGCATACCGTCGCCGACCACAGAAATAATCGCCAGGCGCTCCTGAATGGAGAGCGGCTCAAGCAGCTCTTCTTTCAGCTCCAGATAGAACTCTTCTTCCAGCGCGCGGCGGGCGCGCAGACAGTCGCCCTGCGGCACGCAGAAGCTAATGCTGTACTCGGAAGAGGACTGGGTGATCAGCACTACAGAAATGCCGTTGCGGGACATGGCCGCAAACACGCGCGCCGCCATGCCGACCATCCCTTTCATCCCCGGACCGGAGACGCTGAACATCGCCATATTGTTAAGGTTGGAGATACCTTTCACCGGCAGGCCGTCCTCATCGGTACTGGCGCCAATCAGCGTACCCGGCGCCTGCGGGTTACCGGTGTTTTTAATCAGACAAGGGATTTGGAACTGGGCTATCGGGGAGATGGTACGCGGGTGAAGCACTTTAGCGCCGAAGTAGGAGAGCTCCATCGCTTCCTGGTACGACATCGACTTCAGCAGTCTGGCATCGGGCACCTGGCGTGGGTCGCAGGTATAGACGCCGTCAACGTCAGTCCAGATCTCACAACAGTCCGCGCGTAAACAGGCGGCCAGCACGGCGGCGGAATAGTCGGAACCGTTACGGCCCAGCACCACCAGCTCGCCCTTCTCGTTACCGGCGGTGAAGCCGGCCATCAGGATCATGTGGTCAGACGGGATTTTGCTCGCGGCGATACGGCGGGTTGATTCGGCAATATCAACCGTGGATTCGAGGTAGTGGCCCACTGCCAGCAGTTTTTCAACCGGATCGATCACGGTCACGTTGTGACCACGCGCTTCCAGCACGCCCGCCATAATGGCGATAGACAGTTTTTCGCCCCGGCAGATCAGCGCCGCGTTGATGCTGTCCGGGCACTGTCCCAGCAGGCTGATTCCGTGCAGAACATGTTTAATTTGCGCGAATTCCTGCTCAACAAAGGACTTCAGCTGAGCGTGCGGGAAGCCAGGCAGCGCCTCTGCCAGCCCCTGCAGCAGCTCAGCGAAGATACGCTCAGCGTCGCTAATGTTCGGGAGTGCATCCTGGCCACCGATGGTCTTTTCAATCATTGCCACCAGATGGTTAGTGATTTTTGCCGGGGCAGAAAGCACGGTTGCAACCTGCCCCCGCCTGGCGTTGCTCTCCAGGATATCGGCAACACGCAGAAAACGTTCTGCATTTGCCACTGATGTACCGCCGAACTTCAACACTCGCATGGTTCTACCTCGTTTCCTTTAGCCGAAAAAAAAGCCCGCACTGTTCAGGTGCGGGCTTTTTTTTGTTTTTCCTGTACGCGTCAGCCCGCATCGTTACCTGTGGTAATGATGATGGTTGTGGTAATGGTGGTGATGCTGATGCGTTTCATGGATGTTGTGTACTCTGTCATTATTATCTGTCTGTGCTGTATTCTTTTAGGGTTAAAGGATCGGGCCCCTTAAGTCAATGGATTTTTAATTTGATCACATTTTGAGAGACTCTCACGTCCCGCTGCGGGCAGATTTATTTTCATCCGATTCCCCCAGATGCAACCCTTTGCAACAGACTTATCCGCCATAGTAAAAACTTATGGCAGTATTTTACTCGGCCAATTTTTTTTCAATATCATGCAGCAAACGATGCAGCATTGCGGTGTCCCGCTGCTCAAGACGCCCAAGACGCTGCTGCAGCCAGTCAGCCATTTTTTGATCGTCCGCCACCCCCAGCTGGGTTAACAGCTGCTCAACGCGAGCGCGCAGCGCGGCCAGCTGATTTTCGTTTGCCCCTTCAGCCTGAGGTTGGGGAATTTGTATTAGGGAGGCTAATTGATAGCAATAAACCATTACTGCCTGGCCTAAGTTCAGGGACGGGTAATCGGCCACCATCGGCGCGCCGGTAAGAACGTCAGCCAGCTCCAGCTCTTCGTTTGTTAATCCGGAATCTTCACGACCAAACACCAGCGCCGCTTTTTCCAGCCACTGGCTTTTCTCGCTCAGCATCGGCACAAGCTCCGCTGGCGTGGCGTAATAGTGAAACTTCGCCCGGCTGCGCGCCGTGGTGGCGACGGTGAAGGAGATATCGTGTAGCGCCGCGGCGAGGGTATCGTAAGTGGTTATATTATCGAGAATATCGCCCGATCCGTGCGCCACCCAGCGTGCCGCAGGCTCCAGGTGGGCAGTGCTGTCCACGATACGTAAATCGGTAAATCCCATGGTCTTCATGGCGCGCGCGGCAGCGCCTATATTTTCTGCTCTGGCTGGGGCGACCAGTACAATCGACAGATGCATTTATGCTCTCTTTTTAATCAGTTAGCGGGTAAAAATGTGATGCGCTTCAACATATTACGCAGCGCGAATTTACAAAATTGCAACACAAATCACCGAAATAGCGTTTCATAACAAATTAAAAACGCTAAACTATTCCTTGTCTGAACAATCAGTTAGAATGTTAACAGAACACTATTATCCCTATGTTTTATAATGATAATAGCGATATGAATACCCTATTCTGATTGGATTCGCTTCGTTTATAAATCAATGTCCGCAACTAGTTGGTTTATTGAAAAATTGTGACAAAGGCTAGCATTCGGCTACGATGATTTCATCAAACTGTTAACGTGCTACAATTGAACTTGATATATGTCAACGAAGCGTAGTTTTATTGGGTGTCTGGTGTCACTTAGCCTGTTATGTTGCTGTTAAAATGGTTAGGATGACAGCCGTTTTTGACACTGTCGGGTCCAAAGGGAAAGTACCCAAGACCAAGCTAATGATGTTGTTGACGTTGATGGAAAGTGCATCAAGAACGCAATTACGTACTTTAGTCACGTTAAGCCGATCATGTTAATTTGCGACATGCATCAGGCAGGTCAGGGACTTTTGTACTTCCTGTTTCGATTTAGTTGGCAATTTAGGTAGCAAACATGCAGACCCCGCACATTCTTATCGTTGAAGACGAGTTGGTAACACGCAACACGTTAAAGAGCATTTTCGAAGCAGAAGGCTACGATGTCTTTGAAGCGACCGATGGCGCAGAGATGCATCAGATCCTTTCTGAAAATGATATCAACCTGGTGATCATGGATATTAACCTGCCGGGCAAAAACGGTCTTCTTCTGGCGCGCGAACTGCGCGAGCAGGCGAACGTCGCGTTAATGTTCCTGACGGGCCGTGACAACGAAGTTGATAAAATTCTTGGCCTGGAAATCGGTGCGGATGACTACATCACCAAGCCGTTCAATCCTCGCGAGTTAACCATTCGTGCACGCAACTTGCTGTCCCGTACCATGAACCTGGGTACGGTCAGCGAAGAGCGTCGTAGCGTAGACAGCTACAAATTCAACGGCTGGGAACTTGATATCAATAGCCGTTCGCTGATTAGCCCGAACGGTGAGCAGTATAAACTGCCGCGCAGTGAATTCCGCGCGATGCTGCACTTCTGCGAAAACCCGGGCAAAATTCAGTCCCGTGCAGAGCTGCTGAAGAAAATGACCGGCCGTGAGCTGAAGCCACACGACCGTACCGTAGACGTCACCATCCGTCGTATTCGTAAACATTTCGAATCTACGCCAGATACGCCGGAAATCATCGCCACGATCCACGGCGAAGGGTACCGTTTCTGCGGCGATCTGCAGGAGTAATCCCGCAGTTAATGCATTAAAAAACGGCGCTTATGCGCCGTTTTTTTTATTTCCAGATCCGCATCGTGTCGTTATCAGGCTCTGCAGAAGGTTGAGGACGCTTCGGCTGAGAGAGCGAGTACCAGTCAAAATGACGGGTCAGATACATCACCGCGAACAGCGCCAGGGCGAGAACCGCCGACCCCAACAGCAATGCACTGTCCTCCGAACGCAGCAGGAACCACATCACCACATCCAGTCCGAGGAGTGCCAGCACAAACATTCCGCTGCGCTTCCAGCTTTTCAGCACCGCCTGCAGGTACATTCCGTTCATCGCCGCCCCAACGAGGCTTGCGACAACCCAGGCGGGGGTAAACCCGACGTGTTCAGACAAGGCCAGCAGTACCAGATAGAACAAGACCAGCGACAGCCCCACCAGCAGATACTGCATCGGGTGAAGGCGTAATCCGGTTAAGGTCTCGAAGACAAAGAAGGCCATAAACGTCAGGGCAATCAGCAAAATAGCGTATTTAATTGCCCGATCCGTCAATTGATACTGGTCGGCTGGCGTGGCTACCGTCACGCTAAAGGCCGGGAGCGCTTCCCACTCCGGTGATTCCTTGTCGTAGAACCAGCTCTCAAGGTTATTTGCAAACCAGCTGCTCTGCCAGTTCGCCTGGAAACCAGACTCGCCTATCTGGTGCTTAACCGGAAGGTAATCGCCCATAAAACCCGGATGCGGCCAGTTGCTGTTGAGCGTCATTTCGCTATTACGCCCTACCGGTACCACCGCAAAACTGCCAGTTCCCGCCAGGTTGAGTGACATCTCAAGTGCAAACGTTTTGGCTTCCAGCGCTTTGTCGGTCAGCGGGATGTGGACGCCCGCTAGCGCCCCGTAGACACCGGAACCGGGTTCTACGCTTAGCGTTTCACCATTGATTTTAGAGATGCTGACGGTGCCAATACCCCGCGCGTCGCCAACGCCCGTCACGATAAACGGCTGCCCTGTTGTTATCGTTTCCCCTCTCAGCTGTTTTAGCGCTTCGGTATTAAACTGCGCTTTTATCTTCAGGTCAGTGTTCCAGATTTGCCCGTCATAGATGCCAATATTTCTCGACTCCACGTGCTGGTTCCCTTCAATAACCAGAGATTCCGGCAGAATGTAATGCATATAGCTTTTCTTAAATTCGACCTTCTTCTCGTCCTCTATCTTGTAAAAGATCTCCGTCATCGGAATGGCAATCATCGGACCGACCAGTTTTTGCGGTCCGCTGGTGCTTTGGCGCAGCGTATTTTCAACATCGTTGCGATAGCTCTCACGCTCTGAAATCAGGTTACTGACCATAAACAGCGGGACTAACAGCAGCAGGATGCACCCCAGCAGGGTGCTAATTTTCCAGAACAGGGGGGATTTCATCATTACGTCTCCTTTGTGATGGGGAGAGCGTAACCGGGCCGTGTGGAGCCAGTTTGAAGTTATGTGAAGGGACGGTGAAGTGTGAGCGTGGCCATCACGCCTCCTTCATCACGATTGCGCAAATCGATCTCTCCCTGATGCAGACGCGCGACCTCCTGGACAAACGCCAGCCCGAGACCGCTGCTCTTCAACCCGTTCTCACGAGGAAGGGAATAGAAGCGTTCAAAAATACGTTCCCGCGCATAGTCCGGGATCCCGCTTCCGCTGTCGGTAACGATCAGCTGTACCTGCCTGCGATCTTCCCGGGCCACTAGTGCAATGGCCCCGCCCTGCGGCGTGAAATCTATAGCGTTATCCAGCAAATTGCCAAGCGCCTGTTCGAGAAGGTCGGGATCGCCCGCCACGTAAAGCGAGGCCGGCTGAAGGGTCAGCACAATCTCTTTCGCTGCCAACAGTGCCGCGCGCGCGTCGGCAAGCCGCGTGAACAGCGAGTCGACGCTGACGACCTCAGGAATAATCTCGACGCGATTTTCAAGCCGAGCCTGGGTGAGCAGCTTTTCGACCAGCGACTGCATGCGCGCGTTCTGTACCAGAATATTATCGATAAACCGCGCGGCCACCTGCGGCGGTGGCTGTTCAGAGAGAATTTCTGCCGCACCGCGAATGGCCGCGATCGGGCTTTTCAGCTCGTGGGTGAGCGCATGGACATAGCGTTCAATATAGTTTTTCCCTTCCAGGCGAATGCGCATATTTTCCAGCGCCTGCGCCAGCTTGTGCAGTTCGCTACTGCCGGGATTCGGTAGCGGGAGAGGCGTATCGGTGGTCACCGAGTCGGCATAGCGCGATAAGGTGCCGATGGATCGATTGATCCACCACGCCACAGCAAAGCCAATCAGCAGGGCAATGCCGAGCAGCGCTCCGCCTGCCTACAGGATCCGTCGCTCGCTGCGGTGAATCACCGGCGCCATCGCGCTGTTCGGTTTGCCTACCGAGATCGCACCGATAATCTTGCCCCGATCCCTGATCGGTGCCGCAACATACATCACCGTGCTCTCCGGATCGTCGGGAAAGCTCTGGGTGCTGCGCGCGCCATATTCACCGCGAAGCGTCAGCCAGACGTCGTTCCAGCGCGAGTAATCTTTTCCCACGGCCAGACCAGCGGAATCAAACACGACCCGGCCCTGTGCATCGGTCATGTAGACGTGATACTCGTTGCGCACTTTATGAATCCCGCCGATATTGGCGCGCAAAGGGTGTTGATGAAGATGCGAAAAGG
>Ga0256785_1000535_pt1 | contig 11409 bp, 8 predicted proteins | sample MC6MC0936MT_FD_186041 | JGI IMG/M metagenome (GOLD analysis project Ga0256785, IMG submission 186041) | Metatranscriptome of enriched soil aggregate microbial communities from Iowa State University, Ames, United States - MC6-MC0936-MT... | ecosystem: Environmental > Terrestrial > Soil >... | reverse complement strand
TCTAAATGAGAAGAAGATATCTAAGTTAAAAAATATGTTAATTGAGCAAAAGCATTCGCTTCAACAAAGAATGGATACAGATGATGAATATTTAGAACGAGGTAGTTTACGGGATTCTGTTGATGAGTTGTCAACAATCGATAATCATCCAGCAGATCTAGGTACCGAATTATACGAACGAGAAAAAGATATGGCGTTAAAAGTCCATGACGAGGATGAGTTTGCAAAAGTAAATACCGCCTTACAAAAGATTGAGGATGGAACCTATGGAGTATGTGAAGTTTGTCAACAAGATATCCCTTATGATCGATTGGTGGCACTGCCTTATACCTCTTTTTGTATTGAACATACGGATACAAAAGACGTTCCAACAGATCGTCCGGTTGAAGAGCAAGTGCTGCTTCCTCCAGTTGACAATTCTTTTTCTGGCCGAGATGACAAGGATGATATTCATGATTATGAAGATACGTTCCAAGTTGTGGCGAAATATGGAACTTCTGAAACACCGTCCGATTTTGAAGGGGAATTTGAAAATTATGATGAATTATATGAAGACCCTGAAGAAATTGCCGTTAATGACGAATGGGATTCCTACCATATATCCGAAACAGATGAATTAACACGCCAAGTTTCCATTCAGGAAGTAGAACACGCGAGAAAATTTGATTATTTAGAGGAATAAATGTGGGATTCAAAATAGGTCTAACAAAAAGCGATATATAAGTAACAGTTGCTTTAGTTTAATAAACGATATTCCACATATGGGTGCTGTTCAAACGAGTGCTTTAATAAAAACGTTTAGAACAAATGTAAAACATGTAGCATGTTTTGAGATTGGAAAAATATGATGTAAACTCGGAGGTAGGTCAGTGCGGTAGGGTTTTCCTCCCTTGGTATTTATCAAAACCTAATTATTAGGGAAAGACAGAATGACGACCGACCTGCGCCGAGCAAATTCGTTCGGAGCAAGACATACATGGTCGGCCCATATTTTGACAGTTTCCACATGAATTATTTACCATCCATTTACCATGGAAAAAATTGTATAATAAAATTTCTATTAATATATAAAACAATAATGAAGATAACCAAAGATAAAGGTATGGAAAAAAAGCATCAGGTTCTTTAAGGATAGTATCGTTTAAAGGTTTTGATTGTAATAAAATTCCAGAAGCTATAAACTAAAAACCAGGTGCTCGGATGAGTACCTGGTTTTATTCATTTACATCAAATTCTTCTCGTGTTAAAATACGTAAAATTTTTTAATTTCCAGCACCCGCCCAGTATCTTTTCCTTTAATTTTATTGTACCCCAGTGTACCCCAATTAAGTGGGGTACAACGGGTGAAAACGGAAACCAACATTTTTTACCAAATATTTTTCTGAATCTAATTTCAAATTTTTGTAAAATTAAATTTATTAACTTTTTCCAATCAATAGAGCAAAAACCCCACCAAATCAACACTTTTGCGCTATAATGTAGGACGAGGTGAAGAAAATGTTTGTGAGTGAAAAACAGATTGAGATTCGATATGCAGAGACAGACCAAATGGGCGTTGTCTACCATGCCAACTATATCATTTGGATGGAGATTGGTCGTACGCAGCTTGTGAGTGATGTGGGCTTTAAGTATGCGGTATTAGAAGAAGAAGGATATGTATCACCAGTCATGGATTTATCGATTTCTTATAAAGCGGCGATGCATTACGGACACGTGGCAACGGTTCGCACTTGGGTAGAAAAGCATGACCGTTTACGAACAACTTATGGCTATGAAATTTTACATGAAGATGGCACGGTGGCTGCCACTGCTCAATCTGTACATATTTTAGCGCATAAGGATACATTGCGTCCGGTATCTTTAAGTAAAGTCGATCCTGCTTGGGATGCCAAATATAAACAAATTGCTGTTGTGGCAAAATAGGAGTGCAATAGATGGAAATGTTTTTAGCGTTAGGCGCGATTTTGGCATGTCTTGGTGTTATTTTAGGTGCTTTTGGGGCACATGCTTTAAAGGATAAATTTGCATCACCTCATTATGCAGCCATTTGGGAAACAGCTGTGCAGTATCAGATGTACCATGCTTTAGGGATCATCGGGCTCGGTATTCTTTCGAATGAGGCGCTTTTAGGAAGTTCTAGTCTGCTTTCTTGGGCAGGATATCTAATGTTTACAGGGATTGTTTTCTTCTCTGGTAGCTTATATGTACTGGCAGTGACTGGTGTGAAAAAACTTGGGGCGATTACACCCATCGGTGGAATGTTATTTATCGTAGCTTGGGTGCTTGTAGCAATTGCGGCATTCTCTTAAATAAAAACGAGACGGTTCTCTATGATGAAATTCATAAGAGCTTCTCGTTTTTTTATGCGTAAAAAAAGAAAAATGAAACAATTTGTCTGATTATGCGTATTACATATTGTTTATAGATGATAAAATAGGCTAAACATCAATGTGAAGGTGGGAAATAATATGGGTTTATTAAAAGCGGGAGTTGGCGCGTTAACAGGCGTTTTGGAGGATCAATGGCGTGAATATTTCTATTGTGAGGCACTATCTGCAGAAGTGCTGGTAACAAAAGGTGTGAAACGTACATCCAAACGAGGATCTAATAAAGGCAATGACAATATTATTAGTAATGGTTCTATTATTGCCATAAACGAAGGGCAGTGTATGATGATCGTTGAGCAGGGGAAAGTCGTAGAATTTTCTTCTGAAGCAGGAGAGTATGTTTATGATACATCAACTGAACCTTCGATTATGTATGGTTCAGACCTGTCTCAGGGCATTATGGAGACATTCAAGCAAATAGGCAAACGCTTCACATTTGGGGGAGAGCCTGCGAAAGATCAGCGAGTTTATTATTTTAATAAGAAAGAAATTGTGGGCAATAAGTATGGAACCCCTGCACCTGTTCCTTTCCGTGTGGTTGATCGTAATATCGGCTTAGATATTGACATTGCGATTCGCTGTCATGGCGAATATTCTTATAAAATTATTGACCCACTATTATTCTATACAAATGTTTGTGGCAATGTAGAGCATGAATATACACGGGATGCCATTGATAGCCAGTTAAAATCAGAATTAATGACAGCCCTACAGCCAGCCTTCGCACATATTTCAGCGAGTGGTGTTCGGTATAGTGAAATACCTGCCCATACAGTTGCATTAGCAGACGCACTCAACAAAGTATTATCGGAGAAATGGCTTGCAACACGTGGATTAGCTGTTGTGTCATTTGGCATTAGTACACTGAAAGCATCTGAAGAAGACGAGGCTATGATTAAGCAACTACAACGCAATGCTGTGATGCGCGATCCAGGAATGGCGGCTGCTCATTTAACAGGTGCTCAGGCAGAGGCGATGATTGCAGCTGCCAACAATGATGGGGGAGCCATGTCAGGATTTATGGGCATGAATATGGCTACACAAGCTGGTGGCGTCAATGCTGGTCAGCTCTTTCAAATGAATGAGCAAAATAAGCAAGCTCAAATGGCGCAAGCGGCTATGCAAGACCAAGCTGCAAAAAATGGTAATACGTGGGCATGTACATGTGGTCACGAAAACACTGGGAAATTCTGTTCAAATTGTGGGACTGCAAAACCGGTTGAAGAAGGTTGGTCATGTGCATGTGGAGTGGTGAATAAAGGAAAATTCTGTAGTGAATGTGGGACAAAAAAGCCTTCAGGAGCGTTATTATATACATGTGATAAATGTGGATGGACGCCAGAAGATCCTGCCAATCCCCCTAAGTTCTGTCCAGAATGTGGCGATGTGTTTGATGAAAATGACGTGAAGTAAGGAGAGGATGATTCATGTCAACGCAAGAAGTTGAAAATGTCAAACAAGTGAAGCTTGATTTTGACGCTGAATGTCCATCATGTAGTGCATCGATTGAATTTAATCCTGCCACGGGTATGTTAACTTGCCCATATTGTGGCTTTGAGACAGAAATTGCTACACCCGAGCAAGAAGAAGAAAAAGTTGCCCAGGAAATGGACTTTTTAAAAGCGGAGGAGCGAGGCAATTTCAATTGGGGTGTGGAGAAGAAAACAGTGATTTGTGAAGCTTGTGCGGCTGAAACGATATACGATGCCCTGCAAGTGGCTGACAGTTGCCCTTACTGTGGTTCCAATCAAGTTATGGAGGCGAGTGCTGAAAATACACTAGCACCAAATGGCGTTTGTGCTTTTGAAGTAACAGATAAGCAAGCAGGGGAACATTTTCAAAAGTGGATTAAAGGTAGATGGTTTACACCGAAAGCAGCCAAAATGAGTGCAAAGCCCGATGCCTTTAAAGGGGTATATCTTCCATATTGGACGTTTGATACGAAAACAAGCTCCAGATATTCTGCCAGATATGGACGACATCGGACGGTTACAGATAAAGATGGTAAAACACATACAGAAACAGATTGGTATTCAACAAGTGGCTTTTATCAGGAATTTATCGACGATCACTTAATAAGTGCAACTACCCGCTATGACCAAAATATGATGCGGAAAATCGAGCCTTTTAATCTCTTAAATAATAAAGCCTATAAACCAGAATACGTATCTGGCTTTTTGTCAGAGCGCTATAGTATTGGTTTACAGGATGGCTGGAATCAAGCAAAGAGTGACATCCATGATCATCTTCATGCACAAATTACTTCAAAAATACGTTGGGAACAAAACGCGGACGTCGTATCAAATCTACGCTTTTCCACAAATCATGATGATATTACATACAAATATTTAATGTTACCGATTTGGTTGTCCTCCTTCCGTTATAAAGAGAAGATTTTCCGCTTTATGGTGAATGGACAAACGGGTCGAGTAGGGGGAGATGCTCCTATTTCACCACTTCGTGTAACGATAGCTGTTATCTTATCATTAATGGTGATAGCAATCATTTGGTATTTCTTCATGTCTGAATAATGACTAGCAGTATTCCTTCTGGGGCTTTGTTGACCATTTGGAATACTGCTTTTTTCATTAAATTGTCCATATATGCTGGGTAAATGACTGATTTATTTCGAATAGCAAGGATCATTATCATTCATTATCCCAGCTGAGAGAGAAGCCTGCTGCATAAATTATTATGAATAAGAAAATGAGCGAACAGCCTTGAACGAATGACATGTCAGTTAGGAAGAAAGCATAAAATGACAAGATGACGTAAAAAGCAACCTAATCAGTAGGGAAGTCGTTAGAAATGATGAAAAATCGTTCGTAAAACAACGATGAGGATCTGAAAATTTTAGGTAAATACGCCATAAATGTTGATAAGTGAAGTTGCGATTTTACAATAAACAACTTATCATACAGTCAGAGAGCATTTTTTAAGCAATCTACGGACGATGTAATGTTATTTTTGAATAACAATTAATAAGTTATTCATAATGGAGGTTTCGATGATGGACGCAATTGAAGTGTTAACGAATTTAGATCAAATACATGGGTATTATCAGCCGATATTTAGCGCAGATGCGCATACGGTGATAGCCTACGAAATTTCCGGACATCTACAAATTGAAGGTCAACAAATTAATTTAAAGGATTTCGTCAATAATGAAGATATTCCAGAAGAATATCGAATAGATATGGAACATAAAATTTTACATGCGGCCTTAGCCCAAATTGATGAAATTGCATCAGATATTGATATTTACATTCCTAGTAACCCCAATTTATTGATGCAAGATTTTGGTGAAAGTCATTTTAATATCATCCAACAATATATTGGAGAAGAAGATTTACACCGAATCGTATTTGTCGTATCCGAACATCGATTTTTAGGAGATATTAATAAATTACACCATGCCCTGCGTTATTTTACGACTTTTGGGCTGAAAATTGCTGTCCAGGAAGTAGGGGCAGAAAGTCATTTAGAGCATATTGCGTTATTGGCGCCTCATATTTTAAAAGTCAACACACGTGATTTAAATTATGATTCTTGGTCTGCTCAATCCGATATGATTTCAGCCATTGGTAGTCTTGCCTATAAAATAGGTGCCAATCTTTTATTTGAAGATATTGAAACAGTTTATCAGCTACAATTCGCTTGGAAAAACGGAGGACGCTACTATCAAGGTCCTTATTTAGCAAATCCAGCTATAAACCTTGTCGATAAAGATGTGTTAAAGGAACGATTTAAAAAAGAATGCCAGCAATTTATTACGTCTGAAAAGAAAATGCTAGAGGCACAGTTTTTGCAGCTAAAGAAATTAAGAGAAGAATTGGAGGCAATTGTTCACCGTGTAAAACCAACGAGTGATAATGCCTCACACTTAGAGTATTTAGCAGAATTACTGGATAACTATTCTTTCAGACTATACATTTGTAATGAAGATGGCTTCCAATTAACGCCTAACGTCATGCGAATAGACGGAAATTGGGAATTACAGCCCCGTGCCATCAACAAAAATTGGAGCTGGCGCCCGTATTTCTTACAAACGATTATTAAAATGCGCAATGATCAAAGTGGGGAAATATCTGAACTATATCGTGATATTGAAACAGGAGAAATTACTAGAACCTTTTCAATCGCCATCAACGAGCATGAATACTTGTTTGTTGACCTTTCCTATGACTATCTTTATGAACACAGTATTTTTAGGTAGTACTACAAATACTAATATATCAACGTTTTAGGGGTACAAACTGCAATTGTACCCCTATTTGTACCCAAATGAAGGAAAAAAGAGAGCTACTTAAATTTTTTTAAAGACGAAAGAATATTAGTAGCTTTTAATCTTCATCATCGTGAGAATATGCATATGATTTCAACACAATTTCATGTGTGTCTCCTATCATTCAATTGTTGTTGTAATAGCAACACCTTCTACCATTAAAACACTTACATCAGCATGTCTAAATATATGGGCAGTGTTTGACTAACATCTAATTTAGTATATCGTCTCCGATCTACTATTTCTTCTGAAACAGCATCATTTAAAATAGAACCTGATGTAGCACATACTGCATTGTTTTTTTGAAACCTTGTTTTGTCTTTTCTATCCTTTTATTTGCTACATCATAAAATTTATAACGATAAGCATATTTTTTCTTTTTATCAGTATCGGTGTACTATTGATACTGTCTCTTTTTGTTTTCATTAATTTTTGTCTAGCCATATTAATCTCCTTTACTACACGCGCAGCTGTATATAAAGATACAGCCTATTTAGCATCTACCTGGTTTTATTGTTTTTATAAGTAGAAGCTGGACCAGGTAAAATAAAAACTAAATAGCACAAGTCACAAATATTGTAGCTACATAATAGAAAATGACCAGCAAAGTTAATTTAGCCAAGCCGGTCTTTTTAATTTACTTAGTCATAATCAAATATAAGTCTTAAGCCTGATATGGTATCAGTCTATCACCGTATTTACTTGAAAAATAAAACTTTGATATTCTATTTATAGAAAATATTTCTTGTTTTTAGGAAATATCTTGGAATCAATTACTTATCTAAGGAGGCAATTTTTTCATGAAAAATAAATTATCTGGGGTGTTAGCTGCTACATTAGCGTTAACGATGAGCCTACCAACAGGAGCGATGGCGTTTTCAAACAGTCAGACTACTGTGGTAGTTAGCCAAGAAGTTGCTAGCCAAGAACTGAAAAAGATTGCGGCAGAGAAGGCTACTCTACTCACTAAGTCCTATGATACGACTAGTGTGCAGTATGCGCTAATTGCTAATGGCAAACTTATTTTGTCGGGTCAGACGGGCAAGAACGATATGAAAGGGAAACAGCCGCTGACCAAAGATACCCTATATGGGATTGGTTCAGTCAGTAAAATGTATGCAGCGGCGGCTGTGATGAAATTGGTCGACGAAGGAAAAGTCGATTTGGATGCTCCTGTCGTCCACTATGTTCCTGATTTCCAGATGAAAGACGAGCGTTACAAACGCATTACGCCACGTATGCTGTTGAACCACTCCTCCGGCTTGCAAGGTACTGGGTATGGCAATAATTTTTTATTTAATGATAATGATACCTATGGACATGATAACTTGTTGCGTCAATTGTCCAACCAGAGCTTGAAGGCGGACCCTGGAGCGTTCTCGGTTTACTGCAACGATGGCTTTACGCTGGCTGAGATTATGGTGGAAAAAGTAAGCGGTATGAGCTTTACAGAATTTATACATCAACGGTTTACAGAACCCTTAAAGCTAAATCATACGAAAACGCCTCAGGACAAATGGGAAAACGATAAGCGGGCTGGACTTTATTTTCCAACGTACCAAGGGCAGCTTCCTACTGAATCGGTGAATGTGATTGGTACGGGAGGGATCTCTTCCACAGCAGAAGATATGGTACGATTCTCTCAAATATTTATGGGACAGGGAAAAGAAATTCTCTCTGATAAGGCAGTCAAGGCGATGGAGCAAGAGGAATATAAAAAAGGAATGTGGCCAGGGGATGGAGATAATATTATCAACTATGGTCTGGGTTGGGATAGTGTGAAACTATATCCATTCAGTGAATATGGGATAAAGGGCTTGACTAAAGGTGGCGACACAGGACTGCAACATGCTTCACTGGTCGTACTTCCTGAAGAGAAGATGGCAGTGGCTGTGTTGTCCTCAGGTGGAAGTAGTTCTACAAATCAACTGATGGCGACAGACATACTGCTCGCTGCACTTAAAGAGAAGGGCACAATTAAGGATATCAAGCCGGACAAATCTTTTGGCAAGCCGGTCAAGGCCAAGATGCCTCAAGACATAGCAAAGAAAGCGGGTTTTTACGGCAATAGCTTCAGTCATTTCAAAATAGAAATTACGAAGAATGGAGAACTAATCTTACCAGCTAATCCAGAAGAAAAATATGTATATACTGCGAATGAAAGCTTTATTAATGAGACAGGTACCTCCAAGCTAGACTTCGTTACTGAGAAGAATGGGCGAACTTATTTGAAGGAGAGTACTTATCAATCAACGCCAGGTTTTGGGCAAGTTGCGGTGACGCACTATTTAGCTGAGAAACTAGAAGACAATGTGCTATCGAAGGAAACCGCTGCCGCATGGGCGAAGCGGGAAGGCGTTAAGTTCTATCTCGTAAACGAGAAATATAGTTCCGCACAATATCTCTTACCAATGATGCTTACAACACAAATTAGTCGCAGTGAAGGTCTAGAGGGCTATTGGAACGGCAGAAAAATTACAGGCCCAAACACGGCTGCGCATCAGCTCCAGATCCCTGTGATGACAGGCCGTGATACGACGCAAGCTCGTTTTTATACAGAAAGCGGTAATGAATATATGGAGATGGCCGGATTATTATACGTAAGTGGGTCCAACTTAAAATCGCTTGATGCAAGCCAACCATCCAAAGTTACAATACAAGCAAATGGGCATGCGGAATGGTTTAAAATCCCGCAAGCGGCAGCAGGGAAAACGATGACCGTGGCGTTGCCAGAGAAGAGTTCGTTCGCAGTGTATGATGAGGAGGGAGTATGCGTCAATTTTACTGTTGTGAGCGGCAATAACAAAGTAAAGCTGCCGAAGAACGGAACGATTGTATTTGCTGGCGCGCCGAACTCGAAAATTGCAATCACGTTGAACTAGCTATAATTCAAAGTAATGTAAAAGCTGGTATCGCAAAGGATATTCTGATGAAAATTTAAACCACATAACGCATTAACTCGTGCTCACATGGCAGCATTCTTATCTCGTGCAATGAAAATGTAGAAGGAAATAAATAATACACAAAAGTCACTCATTTGAAAAATAATGAGTGACTTTCACTTTAATAATTTAAGTGTTAAATATAATGATTACTTAGGGTGAAGAAACATACGCCTGCCCGGATTTGATTCATTTTAGTGGGGTACAGGTTCACTAGCAATGTATACTGATCCAAGAGTTTATTACATAGCAAAGTGAGAGGGGTTGATTGGATGAAATATACCCTTAAGAACTTCAATTGTTTAAATCTTTTTACATCATGGTTAAACTAATAAAAATCTAAATTGAGGTGATTGGGTTGGACATATCAAATATGTATGAGGAGAAAAATCATAAACACGAAAACCGTTTTCAGTATAGGCAACGTAATATGTGGACGGGTATTTTATTTGGTTTTGGCGTAGTGGCATTTATAGACGAGGCAATTTTTCATCAATTATTACATTGGCATCATTTCTATGATAAATCTACTGCTAATATTGGATTAGTCTCTGATGGATTATTTCATGCATTTAGCTTTTTTGCCACGATTGGCTCTTCCTTTTTACTTGCTGATCTTCATCGAAAACATGGATTCTGGTTAAAAAGATGGCTTGGAGGTATTTTTCTAGGTGCAGGAGCTTTTCAACTTTACGATGGTATCATACAACACAAGTTCATGAGGCTACATCAGATTCGTTATAATGTCGATATTGTACCCTATGATATTGTTTGGAACGTGCTGGCTGCTATTTTCATCATTATTGGTATTGTCCTATTATTTAAAACGAATCAATAAAATTGTTAGGAGGTACCAACTTTGCATTCACATGAAGCTCACACCCAAAATTTCTTTTTTATTGTACAGTTAATATTAGTTTTCCCGTTTATTATTTCTTTTATCTCCTATTTCGTTGGAGTCGTGCTCTCAAATCAGCATAAAAAACAATGGCCTTACTTTCGTACATTATTTTGGATTCTTGGGCATGTATGTGCCATGTTATCATTAATCGGTCCATTAGCAGAGCTTGCACATATTAATTTTTCAGCACATATGGTTGGCCATCTATTGCTTGGAATGCTAGCACCACTTCTTATAGCACTATCGGCACCTATTACCCTATTCTTAAGAGCTATCCCTGTAAAAATGGCTCGTTTTATTTCATGTATACTACGTAACTCTTACTTAAGATTTGTATCCAATCCCATCATAGCATCTATTTTGAATGTAGGTGGTTTATGGTTGCTCTATACTACCCCGTTATTTAACATGATGCACGAAAACTCTGTTTTATATATTTTGATACACTTTCATATTTTTTTAGCAGGTTATTTGTTTACTATTGCATTTATCTATATCGATCCTACTCCACATCAACTCTCTTTTGTTTTTCGTTCAATCGTTTTATTGGTAGCTGTAACAGCTCATTCGATATTGTCTAAATATATATATGCGTATCCTCCTAGCCATGTATCTGCAGAACAAGCAGAACAAGGTGCTATGATTATGTACTATGGCGGAGATCTAATTGAAATCGCACTCGTTTTTATACTATTTTACCAATGGTTTAAAAGGACAAGAAATACTGTTTTTGCAAAGGCAATTATTTAGAAATAACTGCTCACCATTTATGAGAAAAAGAAAAAGCTCCAGTATTTGCACTGAAAGCTAATTCTAAATGATTTAATGATTCATATCTTTGAGACCTGGACTATGCTCATTTGGCATCTCTGGCATAACAGGTACTGGGAATCC
>Ga0256785_1000520_pt1 | contig 11590 bp, 8 predicted proteins | sample MC6MC0936MT_FD_186041 | JGI IMG/M metagenome (GOLD analysis project Ga0256785, IMG submission 186041) | Metatranscriptome of enriched soil aggregate microbial communities from Iowa State University, Ames, United States - MC6-MC0936-MT... | ecosystem: Environmental > Terrestrial > Soil >... | reverse complement strand
ATCGCCATCACTGTTAGAAACTGTTGCAGTGATCGCTTATCATCAGCCAGTAACCCGTGCTGATATTGAGCAAATACGAGGGGTTACAAATAATAGTCAAATACTCAGGACTTTGTTTGATTGGAACTGGATTAAAGAATCTGGTTACCGAGAACTCCCAGGTAGACCCGCGTTGTTAGTGACAACGCCACAATTTTTAAATGCTTTTGGTCTAGTGTCTTTAGATCAATTGCCTCCCCTACAGGATGCCAAGGAAGCTTTTATGATTTTGGATGCGCAAGCTGCCAAGTCTTAAATAGGTGCACTGTTGATGATTATTTCTAAGGTTATGCTGTCATGAGTGAAAAATTGCAAAAGGTACTCGCACGAGTGGGTTTGGGCTCTCGCCGTTATATGGAAGAGGTCATTGCCGCTGGTCGTGTAAGTGTCAATGGGCAGGTTGCTCAAGTGGGCGAACGTATTGAACCAGGTGATGAGCTTCGCATCGATGGTCGTAAAGTTCAGTTCCAAATTGAAGACGAAATTCGTCGTCGTGTATTGATTTACTACAAACCTGAAGGTGAAATCTGTTCTCGTAATGACCCAGAATCTCGCCCGACTGTGTTTGATAACTTACCCCCGATTTCCAATGACCGTTGGGTGATGGTAGGTCGTCTAGATATCAACTCAACAGGTTTATTACTTTTTACAAATGATGGTGAACTTGCCAATCGTTTAATGCATCCCTCAAATGAAATCGAACGTGAATATGCAGTTCGAGTCATGGGTGAAGTAACGCCTCAAATCAAAAACAACATGACAAATGGCGTTGTTTTAGATGATGGTCCAGCAAAATTTGAATCTTTCTCAGAAATTGGTGGTGAAGGAATCAATCGCTGGTACCAAGTCGTTGTAAAAGAAGGTCGTAACCGTGAGGTTCGCCGTATTTTTGAATCACAAGGTCTAAAAGTAAGTCGCTTGCTCCGTACTCGTTACGGCACTGTGATTTTGCCTCGTGAACTTCGTACAGGTCGTTGGATGGAACTTGATAAAACTGATATCGATAATTTAACCAAAGCTGTTGAACTTAAACCACGTCAAGGTACAGGTTTATTTGGTATGGCAAAACGTCGTACCGAACGTATGCAAGACAAACCTATGGCTGCGCGTCGTGGTGGATTCCTGCGTCAACAACGTCGTGATAGCGAAGGTGAAGAAGCTCACAACCATCAAAATGATCGTCGTGATTCTCAGCCAAGTGCAAACCAATATGGTCAAAACCGCACTGAAAACCGTACTGACAATCGCAATGAACGCTCAGACAACCGCTTTAATAAAGCACGTTCTGGTGGCAACAGCTACAACAATGACCGTGCGGACAACCGTGGTAATAGTTTTAATAGCAACCGTTCTGAAAACCGTTATGGCAATCAACAAAACCGTAACCGTTCAGAAGGTCGCTATAATCCAAACGAACGTTTAGATCGTTCAGATCGCCAAGAACGTAGCGAACAACCTGAAAAGAAAAAACCGTTTGTTGTGACAAAAGGTTTTAAAAAATTCTAAGTCTTTAACACTTATTTATTGACCCTAAAAAGCCACTCAATCGAGTGGCTTTTTACACAGTAAAAATCTAAATCACCTGTCTGGTTCCTTGCGGAATTGAACTCAATAAGCGTTTGGTATAGTCATGCTGTGGTGACTGATACAACTCATCCGAATTGGCGATTTCAACGATATCACCGTGGTTCATCACCATAATTTGATCCGAAATATATTTCACCACAGACAAATCATGTGAGATAAAAATATAACTTAAGCCAAATTCATCTTGCAGATCTTGAAGTAAGTTCAGGACTTGTGCTTGAACCGATACATCAAGTGCCGAGACTGATTCATCACAGATTAAAATTTCAGGTTTTAAAGTTAAACAGCGTGCTATTGCAATACGTTGACGTTGCCCCCCAGAAAACTCATGCGGATAACGATCAAAGGCTTGCGCAGGTAAGCTTACTCTTTCCAGTAATTCCAAAGCCATCTTTTTACGTTCAGTATCATTTGCGCCAATTTTATGAACTTGCATCGGTTCCATCAAAATTTGCCCCACGGTAAAACGCGGATTAAGTGAGGCATAAGGATTCTGAAAGATAATTTGAATCTTACGTTGATACTGGGCAAACTCTTTTTCAGACATTGCCAAAATATCTTTACCTTGAAACAAAGCTTGGCCACCAGAAGCTTGTTGCAAGCGCATCAACAATAAACCAATGGTGGTTTTACCTGAGCCAGACTCCCCGACGAGCCCTAAAGTTTTACCTTTCGCCAGTTGGAAGGATGCCCCTTTGACTGCCTGAAATTCATCTTTGCCAAATAGCCCTTTACGACTAAAAAATGATTTTTTTAAATCACGTACATCTAAAATAATTTCTTCACCGCCAATAAGGCCGCGCTTACGCTCCGCAAAATCCACCTCAGGCAAACTCACCGCCTCAGTCTCAGGTACATCTTGAACTTGCATAAAATCACTAATGACTGGTAAGCGATATGGACGATGCGAAAGTTGCGGACGGCATAATAATAATGCTTTGGTATAGGCATCTTGTGGCTGTTCTAAAACAGCCTTTGCTAAACCTTGTTCACGAATTTCACCATGACGCATCACAATCACTTCATCAGCAATTTCACTCACCAATGCCAAGTCATGGGTAATAAACAACATCGACATTTGACGGCGCTTACGTAAAGCCTCCAATAAATCCAATATTTGTTTTTGGATGGTGACATCTAATGCTGTGGTCGGTTCATCAGCAATCAGTAATTTAGGTTCACAGGCGATTGCCATGGCAATCATGACCCGTTGCTGTTGACCGCCAGACAGTTGACTGGGATAAGCATCAATCTTGCTTTCAGGGGATGGAATTCCAACTTCAGTGAGTAACTCCAAAGTGCGTTGTCGGGCTTGTTTACGCCCCATGTTTAAATGAATACGCATAATTTCAGCAATTTGATCACCCACCGTAAACACAGGATTAAGTGATGACATCGGTTCCTGAAAAATCATGGCAATGTCTTTACCACATATTGCACGCATTTGTTTGCTGTTTAAACTGAGTAAATCTTAGCCTTCAAAAAGAATTTTACTGTTTTCAGCAATACGAGATTGGCCTTTAGGTAATAAACCCATGGTTGCTAGGGAAGTTACAGATTTGCCACTGCCAGATTCGCCAACCAAGGCCACGGTGGTATTGGTAGGAATCTGAAATGAAATGCCTTTTACAGTTTCAATAAATTGCTTATTTTCACCCTTAAAACTCACACTCAGATTTTCAACACTGAGTAGCACAGGAGGTGTCGCTTGTTGTTCTGACATCTTTATGCTCCTTATTTTAGTTTAGGGTCTAATGCATCACGCAATGCATCTGTAAACATTGAAAATGCGGTCACAAGCACGGCCATCGCTACTGAAGCTGCCACCAATTGCCACCATTTGCCTAAAATTAGCTCACTTTGTGCTTCATTCAACATACTACCCCATGACACCACTCCCACAGGTACACCAAAGCCCAAGAAGCTTAGAATTACTTCAGACTTAATAAATGCAACCACCAAGATCGACATCTGAACCAAAGCAATATGACTTACATTTGGGAAAATATGCACGAACATCCTTTGGGTATTACTGACACCAATTGCTTTGGCTGCCAGTACATACTCGCGTGAATTATGTTTCATATATTCGGCACGAATTAAACGAAATACCCCCGTCCAACCCGTTAATCCAAGAATTAAAACAATGGAAAGAATACCCTTTTGTTGCAGTACAGCAGCAATCGCCAACACCAACAATAGATAAGGTATCGAGGTAAAAATGTTATAAAACCAGTTCAGAACATCATCGACCCAACCACCAAAATAACCAGCGATTGCCCCTAAGAATGTGCCGATTACCACTGCCAGCAATGCCGAGATCAAGCCCACAATAATAGACGTTTCTGCACCTTTAATGGTTTTTAGTACTACATCCTGTCCCCATTTATCAGCACCAAAAGGCAAGGTTTGTTTGAGTTCGCTTTGCTGATCAAGTAAATGCCCACCCAATTGCTGATCAATGGCTTTCATATCTTCTGCAAGCGGATCTTGAATACCGTAGTAGTCAATCTCACCACCTGAAGTTTGTTCTGTTGCAATTTCAGTATTTAGTTCTTTGATCACATCTTTTAAAGGATCAACAGGATTTTCAGGTAAAGCTGCTACAGGTGTGGCTTTTTTTTCAGAATCTTGCGTGTTTTGATCTGCCCCTATAAATGTAGGTGGCGCATAACTCACGGCGACTTCTTTATTCCAATTTGATGCAATCACACCCGTCATGGAGAGTACCAATATGATGAAATAACACAGCAACACCAATAACGACAGCATAGCAATACGATCTGCTTTTAAACGTCGCATCGCCAATCGCCATAAACCAGGAGAAGTCTGTTGGTCTTGGACGTCTACTTTTTTAGATAAAATTCCGAGCATCATCCCACCTACTTCAACTGTACGCGTGGATCAACCACTTTATAAATCAAATCGGCAATGAGGTTAAAAATCATGGTCGCAGCAGCAACATATACGGTGATTGCTTTAATCACTGGAAAGTCGCTTCGTTCTACTGCAATAATGACTTCTCGTCCAATCCCCGGAATACCAAAAAATCGCTCAATTAAAAATGCTCCAATCAATAACGCTGGCAGGCTCGACATCACATCGGTAATAATCGGAATAGATGCATTACGCAGCACATGCACGCCCAAAATACGTCCCTCACCGACCCCTTTTGCCCGTGCAGTACGCACATAGTCCTGATTGACTTCATCTAAGACAAAGCTACGGTATAGACGTAAAGTCGGTGCAATACTCACCACTAACATGATTAAGATTGGCAATAGTGCGTATTGCAATAGATTTTCACTGAGACTATCGCTCCAACCTTGTACAGGGAACCATCCCAGCTTATAGGCAAGACCGTATTGAAATACGATGATATAGACCAAAATACTGATCGACATCCCAATGGTACATAACAACATCACCATACGATCCGTCAGCGAACCACGTACCGAAGCAACAGCCAAAGCCAGAATGATTGAAATTACAGTTTGTAAAATTGTCAGTGGAATGATGATGGTCAGTGATGGACCCAAACGGGTCAGAATAATGTTTGAAACTGATTCCCCAGTACTCCAACTATTGCCATAATCAAAAGTCAGGATTTGCTTAATAAAAATCCACAATTGAACGTAATATGGTTGGTCTACCCCAAGTTGCTGACGAATATTTTCAATCTGTTCAGGATTTGCCATTTTTCCAGCAAGGATATAAGCAGGATCTCCGCCTACCCAATTAAATAGAAAGAAAATCAGCAACACGACTCCCAACATGGTGGGAATCATTTGCCATATACGGCGCGTGATATATGCCAGCATAGTTCTAATTCCTTTTAATCACGTTGACCGGTAATTTCTTGAAAGAATGCCTTGTTATCCGGTTCTCTGCCCAAGAAATCAACCACCAACTGCTCTGCTTTCTTTTGTCCACCTTGTGACAAAATTGCTTTACGATAACGTGCTCCAACCTCTGGATTATTTAAGTTATCGCCAAAAGCAGAAAGCATGTCTAAGGCCATCACTTCAGACCACATATAGCCATAATAGCCGACTTGGTATCCGCCCATAATATGACCAAATTGCCCTGGGAATTCTGTAGTTGGCACATACCCTAAGGCGGTTTGATTTTCGAGTTTTTTCCATACCTCTAAAGGCTGGGTTTTTAAAGCATCTGCGGTATGCAGTGCCATATCGTATTGCGCATATAAAGTTTGACGAGAATAAAATAAGCCACGACCGTAGTTTTTAACGGCTTTTAATTTGCCAATCAATTCATCGTCGACACGCGGACAGGCGGGTTTGCAATAATTGGCTAAGGTCGACAGCGTTTCTTTACGGCGTGCCCATTCTTCATACATCTGTGACGGTGCTTCAACAAAATCTCGCTCGACTGAGGTGCCAGATTGTGAGGCATAACGGGTGTTTGATAAAATTCCGTGTAAAGCATGCCCAAACTCATGTACAAAGGTTTCCAGTTCATCACTGTTTAAACCTTTACGGTTAAAGTTGGTGACTAAGGCTGAAATCGGTTTACGCTGGGTTAGGGTACTGCCCCCCTTAACGCCCCACACCGCTGCATGACCATACTTTCCTTCACGTGGAAATTTATCGATATATAAACCACCTAAAAGCTGACCTGTTTTCTGATCTGTTACATCGTAATATTCAACTTCATCTTGCCAGACATCAACCTTGGCAGGCTTAAATTCAATCCCATATAGATTTGAAGAAATTGCAAATAACCAATCTTGTGATGCTTGGGTCGGGAAATATTCCCGCATTTTTTCTTGGTCAATTTTGTACTTTTCTTGGCGTAATTTTTCGCTCCAATAGCCCTCACTCCAACGGTTAATTTCCGCTTTTTCCACAGGAATATTTAAGGTTTTAGCCTTAAATTCACGCAGTGTTTGCACTTCTTTTTTCTCTAATGGCGCAACCGTACTATGTACCTCATTGAGGAATTTATTGACCGTTTCAGGATTTTTGGCCATACGATTTTTCAATGCCCAATCGGCATAACTGGCTTTACCGAATAATTGTGCAAGTTCATGCCGTAAATCAATCGCTTGTTTAAGCAACACTAAATTCTTTTCAGTACCACGGCGGGTATAAGCAATTTGATAACGTTTACGCGCATCATCACTGTCTGCCAATTCCATAAAAGGACGGTATTCTGGGTAGTCAAAACCCAACAGGTAATTGCCTTTTTCATTTTTCTTTAGATTGGCAATATAGCTTTCTGGTAAGCCTTTTAATTCGGCTGGAGTAAATTCTAATTTTTCAGGATTGTCTCGAATGTTACGGGCATATTCTTGTTGAATCTTGGTCAATTCATCTAAAATCACTTTTAAACGTGCTTGTTTTTCTGCGGGAAGTTGTACCCCTGTATCTTCAAAACCATCTAAAATATCTTGGCGATATTTACGGTCAATCTCATCACTGGCTTTGATTTTTTTAATTTGCTGATAAAGCTTTCCATCTTGATACACTTCAGTTTGAAACTGACTGATTTTAACTTCACAGTCTTCTGCGGCTTTACGTAAATCCGCGCTTGGGTCAACATTACTGGCTAAATTAATTGGTCCATAAAAATCTTCAAACTCTGCAAAAATTTCATCCCACTTTGCCAATACTGCTCCAGCAGGTGCATTATTTTTGAGTTTAACTTTGGCAAATTCAGCCAACTTGGTTTTAACGTCTGTAATTTTTGCATCACATTGGGCAGGGATATCTTTGGCCTGAAACTTGGGTAAAGTACTGCGCTCAGTTTCTGCAAAGGCCCATTGCCCCATACCCATTGACAACATACAGAGTGTAGTTAATTTAAATCGCTTCATTTTCATTTTCTCCAATCTTTCATTTATTCATTTTCAAATTTCAATCTGTTTATTTTTAAGCTTTTGATAGAGTTTATTTTTTCATATCAAAATACATCCATTCCGATGGAATAATCGGATGCTTTTTAAAGCCAATGACACGCGGTTGCGCCAAAGCATTGCGATAACGGGTCGATGCCATTTGTACCGGCATATACACTTCTAATATTCGCGCCATCTTATGGTATAAAGCATCACGCTCAGGACCCGGTTTCAATTTTTGCGTTTGTTCATATAAGCGATCATATTCAGGAATTTTCATGCAGGCACTATTGGTTGAATGGATATTCTTTCCATAAAATAGCTGCATAAAGTTATCTGCATCGGGATAATCTGCAATCCAAGCTGATCCCTTAAACATGGTTTTACATTGTTTTTCTGCTTTTAAACCTTCCGCAAAAGGCAAGGATTTGGTGGTCATTTTGACCTTGATATTGTCTAAAGTCTTTTTCCAAAATTCAGCACTTTGCTGACTACGTGTACTATTTCCATAAACAGTTAATTCAATTAGCAAAGGTTTACCATTCGGCAAGGTACGCCAACCATCGGCAGCAACCTTATAATGATAACGATCTAACAGTAAATTGGCGGCTTTGACGGAATAAGGAATACTGGTTTTATAGTTTGGATCATGCCCAATCACTCCATAAGGAATGGGGAATTGTAATCGTTGCGCATCACCTTTCATCAAAATCTTAATTTGATTATCAGGTGAAAAGGCCATTGCCATGGCACGACGTAAAGCAATTTTTTCTTTACTTAAACCACCAACAACAGGGTTTTGCATATTCCAGTAATAATAATCAATTGAAGGATCGGCAATACGGGAAAGTTGAATCCCTTTTTTGGCAAGTTCGGGTTTAAGCTGACCGTCTTGGATGGCTTGAACACTGAGATCACCATCCAACACAAATAAATCAGTTTCATCTTTACTAAATGATAACCAACGTGATTGTGATTCTTCCATCACTTGAATATCGACCACACCGATTTGCGGCATTTTTTTGCCTTTCATGGCATCTACAATTTTTTGATCTTCTGGTGTGGATGCTTTGAAATCCCAAATATAACCACGATAATCTGGATTGGCTTTCAGGATAATCCGTGAGCCGGGTGTCCATTTTGTCAAGACATAGGGACCTGTTCCCACAGGATGTGCCATGGCAAAACCAGACCGATCACGATAATGTTCAATCACTTCTCGTGCAACTGCGCCAGCTGGTTGATGTGCCAACAGCATTGGGAAGTTTTGATCAACTTGTTTCAGTTTAATCACCAAGGTATAACGATCTGTCGCCTGAAGCCCTGCAACTGATAGATCATAATTAAACTTCCCTGTTTTTTTAGCTTGCTCAAGCACTTTGTCCATGCCTAGAATTTTGTCATCAAACAACCAACTATTGGGCGAGTGCAAACTTGGGTCTAACAACCGCTTATAAGAATAAACATAGTCTTGCGCGGTTAATTCACGGGCTTTGCCTTTAAATACAGGATCTTTGGCAAAATAAATACCTTTTTGAATTTTAAAAGTATAGGTTAAACCATCAGCACTGACTTCAGGCAGGCCCACCGCGGTACGTGGTACTAATTTGGCGGGTGATGCCAAATAATCATAGGTATATAAGCCTTCAAATATTGAATTATGTACATGTGCAGAATAAAGATCTTGGGTACCTGCTGGGTCAAAACCCGTTTCTGCAACTGGGAAAACATAACGTAAAACTTTATTTGGATCCGCTGGACTTTTGGCAAATACATTCATTGTGACTGTCAGGAGCATGCCCCCCAATAATGCACTAACCCCAATCTGCTTTAACTTTTGATTTAAATCATCCTTCATCATTTTATTCAACTTCATCAGGTTATTTTTTAGCTGGCTGAACATCAAGGTATTGCCAAACGGTATTGATCATTGGATGTGCTTTATAGCCTTGAACTTGTGGTTGCAACAGCCAATTACGAATACGGGTACTATGAATAATCCAAGGGTTATCTGCCTCTATCTGCCGACTGATTTTTTCATAAAATGGCGTTCGTTGTTGTGGCGGTAAAGTTAAAGCTTGCTGATACAGTGCATCATAAGCTTTAGATTGATAGCAACTTAAATTTCCTTTGCCTGAGTTCGGACCATAAAGCAATTGGGCAAAATTTTCTCCTTCAGGAAAATCAGCAATCCATGCCCCACCCCAAATCATATGTTTACACTGCATGGCTTCTTTTAAGTTATCGGCAAAATTACTGACCTTAAATTCTACACGCACTCCAATAGCATCTAAGTTTTTCTTCCATAACTCAGAATGAATGACTGAGCTTGAGCTATTTTCCGTATTATATTTCAGGGTAAACGGCTGCCCGTTGGGTAAAGTTCGATAACCATCTTTGCCTTTCTTATAACCAAATCGATCCAGTAATTTATTGGCCAATAACGGGTTATAGGCAATACTACTTCTATATTGAGCATTGTGCCCTTGCACCCCATCTGGCACCAACATTTCAGCCCTAACCGCTTGACCTTTATAAAGTTGCTTAATCGCTTCTTGTTGGTTGTATGCCAGCGTAATGGCTCGACGTAGCGCTATTTTGTCTAGACTATAACCTCCCACAATCGGATCTTTCATATTGAACATGGTATAGGTGATTTCAGGGTCTTTATTGGGAAAATGTTGAATGCCCTGTTGTTTAAGTTCTGGTTTTAATTGTGTGCCGTTTAAAGCCTGAGGAACCGCATTTGAGGTTAATTTGTCAAAATCCAATTGGCCTGACTTAAACGCCAACCACCTTGACTGTTCTTCCTCAATAATACTCACGACAACCTTACCGACTTGAGGCATTTTTTTACCCGACATCTCTTTGACAAGTTGGTTATCCCATGCCGTACCTGTCGATTTATAATTCCAAATAAAGCCACGATAGTCAGGGTTTGCCACCAGCTCAATTTTACTACGTGGCACGTATTTACTCAGTTGGTAAGCACCTGTACCTACAGGATGCTGCCCGATACGATCACCATAAAACTCAACAACTTCACGCGCTGTTCCGCTAAAAGTGACATAGGCCAAAATATAAGGGAAATTATAATCTGCACGGGTTAAGGTGAATTGTAGAGTGTATTTGTCTAAAGCTTTAAGCCCTGAAATGGGCGCATCATAATTAAACTTGCCTGTCTTTTTCGCATTGGCAACTACTTGCTCTAAACCTTGAATTTTGCCATCAATAAAAGAATAGGTAGGCGAATGGTTTTTCGGATCACTCACACGTTGAATAGAGTAAATATAATCCTGAGCAGTCAGCTCACGTCGTTTGCCTTTAAACGCAGCATCATCGGTAAAATAAATGCCTGGCTTAATTTTAAAAGTATAGACCTTGCCCTCTTGTTCTATTTTTGGCAATGCTTGTGCCGTATTGGGCACCAATACCACAGGACGAGCCAGATAATCATATTTTAATAAAGGTTCAAATATCGCCTCTGCAATATTCCCACTATAGAAATTATAGGTTTTCACCATATCGAAACCATCATCTGGTGCTTCAAAAGCCAAATTCAGGATTTTATTCGGTTGTGCAGGCGTTTTCGCAATCGCCATTTCCCCGTAACTCATTGCACCGACCAACAACGCAAATTGTAAAAGCTTGAATTCCAAATTCACACCTATGTATTTTTATTCATCAAATTATTTAAACAGAATACTGGCAACACCATCATCCTGTAGATTACTGCTTTGGTGCCGAACCAGAACGTTAAATTAACAATAGTGAAAAATTGAACGATATAACAGTATTAAATGCAAAGCGAATATCATGCCACTACGATTACCCCTTCTAAATTTTATTTATTTTTACCGTAATAAAATCACATTAATTCTATGAATATCTATGATTGACATCCTATCGTCATCTTCCACCCCAGCCTAAATATTAAATTCAGATATCATTTATCAGAACTACTCATAATGCACAATTTAAGTACACACACGTTCCAAAATTGATCACTTATTTTATCAAACACTATAAATATTCACTTAATCTTTTGATTTAAAATAATTAATACCAAAAACAAAGTCATAATTAATAGTTATACGATTCATT
>Ga0256785_1000506_pt1 | contig 11812 bp, 5 predicted proteins | sample MC6MC0936MT_FD_186041 | JGI IMG/M metagenome (GOLD analysis project Ga0256785, IMG submission 186041) | Metatranscriptome of enriched soil aggregate microbial communities from Iowa State University, Ames, United States - MC6-MC0936-MT... | ecosystem: Environmental > Terrestrial > Soil >... | reverse complement strand
TAAACGTAACGTCTAATATTACACCGCTGTTTACTATTCCTGCTGCCATATGCAGCGGCAGCACCGCACCGGTATTACCGACTACATCTAATAATGGAATAACAGGTATCTGGTCACCAGCCTTGGTCAGCAATACCGCAACCGGTACATATACCTTTACGCCAAATGCGGGACAATGTGCTACAGCGACTACAGCAACGATAAGCGTAACATCTAATATTACACCGCTGTTTACTATTCCTGCTGCCATATGCAGCGGCAGCACCGCACCGGTATTACCGACTACATCTAATAATGGGATTACCGGTACCTGGTCACCAGCCGTGGTCAGCAATACCGCAACCGGTACATATACCTTTACGCCAAATGCCGGACAATGTGCAACAGCGACTACAATGACCATTACCGTAAATCCGATTGTGGCACCAATCTTCACACAAATACCGGCTATCTGTGCAGGTGCAGTACTGTCACCATTGCCCACCACTTCCAATAATGGAATTACCGGTGCCTGGAGTCCGGCATTAAACAACAATACAACAACTACCTATACCTTTACGCCCACAGCTGGACAGTGTGCAGCAACCGCAACGATGACTATTTTGGTAAATCCATACTTATACGGAACAAGAAATGTTAGCATTTGTCAGGGTAATAGTTACACCTTTAATGGCATTACTTATACCGCATCTGTTACTGGCGTGAGCGACAGTATCCCGAATAGTAATACCTGTGACAGTATCATTACTTTAAATCTTACTGTATTGCAGAATACATATGGCATTCAGACCGATAGCATATGCCAGGGTAGTACCTATATCTTTAACGGAACCGCATACACCAGTTCAAACAATACCGCCAAGGATACGCTGGTCAATGCCCAGGGTTGCGACAGTATTGTTACGCTTCACTTAACGGTTATTCCAGTCAACCCCGTAACGGCTGCACGCACATTTGTGGCCTGCGGCAGTTATGTATACAAAGGCATTACTTATACGCAGAATTCTGCATTGCTGGATACCTTATACACGACCTTTGGCTGCGATAGTGTATACCGTACCACCAATATTATCATCCATCCTGAATATCATTTAAAGGATACCGTTCAATTACATGGATGTGACTTCCTTGTGTATAAGGGTGTACGGTATGAACAGGATGCCGCACTGGAGGAATTGATAAAAACAATACATGGTTGTGATAGTATAAACAGGCTTGTGGTGATACAGGTCACACACTTCAAATTACAAGCTACATTAATGCCAGAACTACCATATGAGGGGCTGCAGGCTACAGTAAATACATCTAGCGATAGCGGCCCTTACCAAACGGTTTCCTGGACACCGGCAAATCTTTTCCCGGATCAGTCTCTCTCAACACAACAGGTGAACGCTACCGATGGTACGATCATTACGGTTGTCGCAAAAGGAGAGGAAGGTTGTAATGATACCGCAATCATAAAAGTTAAAACCAGACCATACCGGAAAGATGTTATTGTACCTAATGCCTTTACACCAAATGGAGATGGCAGAAATGATGTATTTATCCCGGTACTGGCACTGGAGGATAATGCCTATAAACTGACAGACTTCAGGGTATTTAACCGCTGGGGGCAATTATTATTCTCCACTGCGCATATCAATATAGGTTGGGATGGGACTTTTAAAGGCCAGCCACAGGACCAGGATGTATATTATTATACGCTCACCGTTATCTTCCTGGATGGCTCTACTAAAACATTTAAGGGAGATGTAACGCTGCTGCGATAAACAATCCCGAGCATAATAAAGCCCTGTCTTATAGGCAGGGCCTTGTTATGCTCGGGATATAACCACTCAACGTAAATCCAAAAAGGGTGAAATATGAGGGGATATATTTTCCTGTCGATCTTCGTTTGAAAATTCTCCGCTATCTTTGAGTGATTGCCCTCGCGCAATAAGATTTATTCTGTACACTAAGGATTTACGCATAATGCAAGACAACAACATTTTACTTTCTGTTCGTAACCTGAGCAAATCGTACGCTGCACATAAGGCTGTAGACGACATTAGTTTTGATATTGAACGGGGCAGCATCTTCGGATTGCTGGGACCGAACGGGGCAGGGAAGAGCACCCTCCTGCGCATGATCACCGGTATCTTCTACCCGGATTCCGGCTCCATCACCCTGGACGGACAGCCGTTTGAAGGATTGAAAAACACAGCCATGATCGGCTATATGCCCGAGGAGCGTGGCTTATATAAAAAGATGAAAGTGGGGGAGCACATCCTCTACCTGGCACAGCTGAAAGGCCTGAATAAAGACGAGGCCATAAAACGTGCCCGTTACTGGATCGAGCGCCTAGAGATGGGCAGCTGGTGGAACAAAAAGGTAGAAGACCTGAGTAAAGGGATGAGCCAGAAGCTGCAGTTCGTCGCTACGGTAATCCATGAGCCTAAACTACTGATCCTGGATGAACCCTTCAGCGGACTGGACCCGGTTAATGCAGAGGTGATCAAAAATGAGATCTTCCGCCTGGCCAAGGAAGGCACGACCATTATCTTTAGTACCCACCGTATGGAGCAGGTAGAAGAGATCTGCGACAAGATCGTACTCATCAACCTCGGACACAAACTGCTTGACGGTAGTGTATACCAGATCAAACAGGATTATAAAGAACATATTTTCAACCTGCATCTGTCTCAACCCGCGCAGACGGTACCGGCAGATATTACCGTGCTGGACCGCAAGGAAAATACATTACGTTTCCAGTTACCGGCAGAGCGTTCGGCCAATGATGTGTTACTGCATTATATCCAGCAGCAGAACAATATCCTGGCATTTCAGGAGCACCTGCCTTCCCTGAACGAGATCTTTATACGCCTGGTCGGTAATACACCAACCGCCCGTCCTTTTGACAGCAATTAAGTTTCCCTTTAAACAATACTTCCAATGAAAACAGGAATCATTATAAAACGCGAATACCTGACCCGTGTCAAGAAACGCTCTTTTATCATTACCACCTTATTATTACCCTTATTATTCATCGGCTTCAGTGCACTGACCACTTACTTAACCGTAAAAAGCTCCAGCGCCAAAACCGTTAAGATTGTTGATGACAGCCGCCATTTCGTCAATAAAATAAAATCAACCAAGAACATTGCTTTTGAATTCAGCCTCAGTCCGCTCGACAGCCTGAAAAATCAGTTGAAAGCAGGGGAGTTCGATGCCCTGGTATACGTACCTGCATTCGATATACAACAGAAACAGACGGTAAATATTTTCAGTAACGAGCAACTCGGTATCGAAGTAGAAAACGAACTGTCCGATCAGATGAATGATCAGCTGCGTAATGAGCGCCTGCAGACTGCGGGCATCAACCAGCAGCAATACGAAGCCGCAAGCCGCTCCACACTTACATTTGAAAACAAAGTAGGGCAGGAGGAGAAAAAATCCAACTCTGCTATTGCCAGCGGTATCTCTACCGTATCCGGATTCCTGTTATATTTCTTTATGCTGCTTTACGGTATGAGTGTAATGCGCAGTGTGATGGAAGAAAAAACCAATCGTATTGCAGAGATCATCATCAGCTCTGTAAAACCATTCCAGCTCATGATGGGTAAGATCGTAGGTGTAGCCCTGGTCGGACTCACACAGGTATTGATCTGGGTTGTATTCCTGGGGGTAATCTTTATCGGATTCGGATCTATGATGACCGGAAAGATCGATGCACAGCAGGCTACACAGATCGCACAAGCAGCGCAGGGTAGTGGCAAGGCCGAAATGATGCAGATGATCAGCACCACACTGGGTGGCATCAACTGGTTCAGCATTGCAGGCTGGTTTATCTTTTATTTCCTGGGCGGATACTTCCTGTACGCAGCATTGTTTGCAGCAGTAGGTAGCCTGGTAAACGAAGATCAGCAGGATGCACAGCAGTTTACCACCATCATTACGTTGCCGATTATTTTCAGCTTTATCCTGATGACCGCAGTGATCAAAGATCCGAACAGCGGTATGGCCGTATTTGGTAGTATCTTCCCGCTCACCTCACCAATTGTGATGATGGCGCGCATACCGTTTGGTGTACCCACCTGGCAATTGCTGGCCTCCGCGGCCTGTCTGGTATTGGGTTTCATCGGTACCACCGCAATGGCCGGAAAGATCTACCGCACAGGTATCCTGATGTATGGCAAGAAAGTAACCTTTAAGGAAGTGGGCAAATGGATTTTCCGTAAAGGATAAACGGAAATATAAAAAAAACATTACCTTTAAGCATTCAATATTCATAAAGCATACCTAAAGACATTATGGCTATACAGCGTCCCTTTAACCTGAACAAATGGATCGATGAACACCGTCACCTGCTGAAACCACCGGTAGGTAATCAGCAAGTGTACAAGCAAGTAGATGATTTTATCGTAATGGTCGTAGGCGGCCCCAACAGCCGTAAAGACTTTCACTACAACGAAACCGAAGAACTGTTTTATCAGCTCGAAGGCGATGTAGTGGTGCGCATCATCGAAGACGGAAAGATCGTACCTATTGAGATTAAAGAAGGAGATATGTTCCTGCTGCCGGCGCGTGTACCACACTCACCACAGCGCGGACCCAATACCGTAGGCCTGGTGATCGAACGCGTTCGTCCCGATACCATGCTTGATTCCTTTGCCTGGTATTGCGAGAACTGTTCTCATAAATTATACGAAGAATTCCTGCCGGTAGCCGATATCGTAACGCAGTTACCGCCGGTGATGAATGCCTTTTATGCAGACGAAGCAAAACGCACCTGCACACAGTGTGGCACCATTATGGAGCCGCCACAGAAACTGGCATAATCAATAAAATATTGCCTCGAAAAAAATATGCTGCAGAGCCGTAAAACGTTCCTGTGGCATATTTTTTTTGTCCGATATCATACCTTGAGGCCCTCGAAGGATGCTATCGCTGTGATGAAAACAAGAAAGCGATCCATACCGTACAGATTGCTCAAAAAGGCCTTATAAATCCGGCGTTACGAAAATCATTGGCTCGGTCGATTAGTTGCAAACCACTGTCTGAGCGCAGCGAGTTTGCGTTTGCGACCGACCGACACATTGATTTTTAGCCAGGGATTTATACAGCCTTGATTTTTTGGCGGTACCTTTTGTATCAAGACAAAAGGTAGCATATAAAATAGAAATTGAATATGTTCTTCAGAAAAAGAAATGACTTACATTATGTTAAGTAGCTTTTACTTAAACATAAACACCATCACCTGTTCATCACCTTCCAGCTTGCGCTCCCGGATAATAATCCCTTCCGCTTTAGGATATTTCTGCTTGACCTGCAGCGTAACCGTATCAATCGGTTTCTTCGGCAGACGGCCTTGTTTCAGCAGTTTTACCAGCTCCGCATCAGCTTTGAATGAATCTACCACCACAAATGCATCTTCAGGCTCCTCGTGTATATACACCCAAAGCTCATTAGATTCAATCAGCGCAGATACACCAGTAGTCACCACAGCCGATTTTAGCGCAGGCTTCTGCGCATACAACACCGTAGTGCCGCATAGCAGGAATAAGGAAAAGAATACAGACTTCATACCATACAATAATACAACAAAAGGTGAGTTTAAAGTCATAATGAAAAAGTAAAATCGAAAACAATGGACAAGAGCTTGTAAAAACTGTTACTAAAGTGTTTGAGGGATTGGGGTAGAATGTTATATGGGTATAGGAAGACTATAGTATGGAAAGGTGTAGGAGTGACGTTCTATAATTCATTACTTAACATAATATAAATTATAGGACAATATTGTGCAATATAATAGTTATACAAAGGCTTGTGTAGAACACTGAGGCATTTATACTTTATAAGCATAAGCTCGATATAAAATAGCATATTATGAGGATTATCATCCTGAGAGCCTAATGTCAGTAGATAATAACCAAGAGGAAAATAACGAAGTAGTCTTAGCTTTTTTGCAGAAGCAACAAGGGCAATATGATTTTAGATTCTTTTTGTTTGGTCTCATCTTTCCAGTAAACCAAAAAGTTTACTTTGGCAGCGGTAACCTTGAAGCCTCTATGATAGTACGCCTGCAAATCTCTTCTGAATTTTTGGGAGTACTTCAATACTTGCTCTCCATGGGTATTGGCTAGGCCGTCCTCTAATGGCTGTAGGTAAGCACCACTGAACAGAGGATCGACCCTGTTTTGTACATATTCGAAATAGCCCAGCTGCACATCGCGGTGTGAGAGGTGTAGGGTTATTTGCTGCGGCTCGGGGTACTGGTTAAGGTCCTGGTTATAAACAAGCTCTTCTACGGAAAATGGCTGAAGATAAGTACCCTGGTAGTGTATGCCAAGGTTGGTTTTAGCCCTGGTGATGGCTACATAAAATTGCCGCTTATCTTCGTCGGTAAGAGGTGTAAATTGCTGTAATAGCAGGTACACATTGTCAAACTCCTTGCCCTTGGCTTTATGAATGGTGGACGCATAGATCAATTCGCTATCAATACTCAGGAAATCTTCTACCTTAGATTCGAAGAGGAAAGCCTTCCAGTCGCTTTTGTATTTTCTGGAAGTATTCACGGCTTCAAAGGCCTGGATGGCGGCAAGGGCCAGTTCTTTTTGAGTACTGGTATCGATATGTTCTTGTAAGCGGCGTTTGGCATCGGCCCAATCTTCGTCTGTTATTAAGGGGTTATCTGCATCTCTAATGATGATATCTGAAAAAAAACGCAGCTCGTACAGGTTGCTAAGGTTAAAGCCATCGTTGGACTGTATGAGCTTAGTCTTCATGCCTTGCCGCAAGAGCAGGCTGCACAGTAGCTGGGCCTCTTCATTGGTTTTAGTGAGCACGCAGGTTGACCCGGATAGTGCGGCCTTGCCAATGGCACTTGCCAACGGAACGATGATCTTGTTATGGGCATATTGTGTTATTTGAATAAATCCGTTGTGCTGCTGGCTGGTAAAACAAGGTTCCGTTTTCAGCCGATGGCTGATGGTGGTAGCCCACTGGTTGGCCAGCGACACTATATTGTCTTTGCTACGGTAGTTTTCCGTTAGCTCGTATTTAATGGCGCCTTTCTCAGTGATGAGCTGTTGCATATAGGCTGCATTTGAGCCGCGAAACCCGTAGATGTTCTGGTCATCATCTCCTACCAGTATTACCCGCATGTCTTCATTTTGTTCCATGAGGGCTTTTACTAATTCGTATTCTTCCTGGTTCATATCCTGAGCTTCATCTACTACCAGTACGGCTTTGGTAATCCGGAAGGCTTCTATTTCACCGGTCCTTATTTTGGCTACTGCCCTTTGTATAATATTTCCAGCCTCCAGCAGGCTGCCTACTCTTCCCAGCAGATCGAAACAATAAGAGTGAAAGGTTTTGATTTCCGTAAAATGGGCGGCATTGCCAATGAGTTCCATCAGGCGTTTTTTAAATTCAGTGGCTGCAGCGCGAGAAAAGGTAAGCATCAACAGTTGCTCGTGCTTTACATCTTCTGCCATTAGCAGAGAGGCGAGTTTATGCACCAATACCCTTGTTTTACCACTACCTGGCCCGGCAGCGACTACAATGTACTGATTACGGGCGTCATTTATAATCTGCAACTGAGCTGGCGAAAGGGCGCCGAATAGTTGTATGAATTTTTCAGGCGTTAATGTTCGATTGATCTCATCCTGTCGACTGCCAGGAAAATATTTCGATAAGAAAGAGATATAGTTCAATCTGAAATAATCATCTACGAACTGCAAAGCCTCCTTGTAGTTGCGGATCATTTTCTGGGCATACTCTCCTACTATATGGATCTGCTGTACTTTTTGCTGGTAAAACTGTTTCAGTTTTACGTAGTCACTTTCCTTATATTGTATCCGGTTGTTCTTTTCTATGCGCTCGATGGTGAGTTTATTATGCACCACCAGGAAACCTCCTTCAATTTTAATAGCCTCTATGCGCGACAAATAAAACAGGCTGTCTTCTACATCATCGATGCTGGCTTGCAAAGAAAACATACCTTGCTCGTTTTCGATCATCTCTTTCAATTCCTGTACCGAAAACTCTATCAATACTTCCTCCTGCTTATTATTATCGGCTACAGTTAGTGTTGTCGCTTTTCTGTGTAGATATTCCGTAATCAGTTTTGCCAGCAAATGCCGCTTTTCCTGTTTTTCCAGGAAGGTAGTTTTATCCATTAATAAACCGATCTGCAAATGATTCCTGGAGTATTCCAGATTGCGGCGTTTAATCCAGTTTTTGATCGACCAGAAATTGATAATTGTCTTCAACTGGTTAAGCGAACTGTCTTTGACACCTGATTGCAGCAAGATCTCAATAATCTCTTTTAAATGATACGCAGCCTCTCCATCTTTTAATTGTGCCAATAAAAGTACTTCTTGTTTACTAAAGCTTTCAACGATGGCCAATGATTTATTGACAGATTCTGTTTTCTTAATAAAGGCTGTTAAGTCTTTGGTGTGGGCCAGTATTTTTTCTTCCCTCATCAATTCTATTACCCGGATCACGTGCTCTTTGTGTATACCTAGCTGATCGGAGATATAATCTATTCTTGATTCTGCTACCTCTTCGGTAGATAGTCTTTTACTCTTGCTGGAAAACAGTTTCTTAATGATTCGCACCGCATGCTCTTTCTGGTCATTGGAAAATTTTTCTGATGCATTGATCTTATTAATTGCCTCTTGTGCATTTTTGCTGAGAATGCTGGTGGCAAAAACCCTAGGCATATTTTGCCCTCGTTTTAAGTATCCTGCATCTTCCAATGCGGCAATGGCGGTGGTTACCCTGGTTTCAATTTCATTAATGCCGTCATCCCATCCTGCTTTCCTTGCTATCTCCAGTGCTGAATTGGAAGCTTTATCCCTTGTTCTGGTCAACTCTTTTATAGCTTTCCATACCTGATTGATCTCTTTACTGCTGATCTTTGTCTGGTTGAGCAGGATAAAATGTTTGTCCAGGTCATCTTCATTAAAGAGTACAAAACAATCAGCATTGATGTGCTCATCGCGACCGGCCCTTCCGGCTTCCTGCACATAATTCTCCAATGAGTCGGAAATGTCGTAGTGTATGACCGTACCCACATCGCTTTTATCCACCCCCATACCAAATGCTGAAGTCGCAACCATGATATTGACCTCACCAGCCATGAAAGCATTCTGGTTGCCGGATTTTTCATCCTTGTCCATTTTGCCATGATAGGGCCTGGCTACAAATCCATCATCACTCAGGCGTTTGGCCAGTTTATACGCCCGCTTTGTTCTAGATACATATACAATCGTGGGGCAATTTTTTTCTTCAATGATGCTCCTTAACTGGTTATATTTTTCTTCTTCATTATCCCGCCGATAGACCCGGTAGTGCAGATTGGTGCGCGAAGCATCAGCCCGGAATATTTTTAGATCGAGCTGTAATTTCTCCCTGAAGTAAAATCGGATATCTTCTATTACCTTTTGCTTTGCAGTAGCTGTAAAGCACGACACGGGAATGGTATGATCGAGCCCCTTCTTTTGCTGCAGGTTTTTTATAAAGTCGCCTATATATAAATAATCTACCCGGAAGTCCTGCCCCCATGAAGAGAAGCAGTGCGCTTCATCAATCACAAATCTTGCTATCTTTCTTTTCAACAGCAAGCGCTCAATGGTAACGGAGCGAAGCGACTCTGGCGAAATGTATAGCAGACTGGCATATCCATTTTCAATTCTTTCAATAGCTTTGCCCCGGTCTATGGGATCCAGCAGGCCATTAATAGTAACGGCTTCTGTGATCCCATTCTTCTCAAGATTATCCACCTGGTCTTTCATCAAAGACTGTAAGGGAGCAATCACCACAGTAAGGGCTTTGGCATTTTCACCGCTCATTAAAGCCGGCACCTGAAAGGTGATGGACTTACCACCGCCGGTGGGAAATACCGCCAGAATGGACTTGCCATGTATAGCAGCCATAACTGCATCCTCTTGCAACGGCTCGTCCCCATATCTACGAAAGCCAGAGAAACCAAAATACTTTTTTAGGGCCAGTATAGGGTCATGGGCAAACCTGCAATAATTGCATCCTTGCACACAGGGATTGTTGCGCATCAGAAAAAGCAAGCGCTCTACATCCGGGTAGTTTTTTAATACCCAGGGCGGTGTAATGGAAAAACGATCATCGCAGTTCAGTAAGGCTAATGTGTAGGCCAAAGCTATCGGGGTTTCTTGCATAAATGACCAGAGATCACTTTCATTACATATGGTATGTTGAAACCGTTTGCTAATGCCGGCTTGTAGTTGTTGTTTGTCTTTATAGTTGGTATACTTAAGGTATCGAAAGAAGTTTTCAAAACCAGTTTGATCATGTAGAAGTCCATACAATATGGCTTTAAACTCATCATCCAGCGCCTGGAAGGCTGCTACCTCATCATAAAACAAATCCCGCGCTTTCTTAGCATCATTTAAAGGGTTGTTGCGCTCCTCCGTCTGCACTTTGTCGTCTTTGAGCAGATGGTGATAGGGTTGTTTCGGAAATAGTAAAGGAGAGAGCAACAATGTGTCGATAGCGTTATTAAGGCCCCATTGTGCTTTGCCAAAATACTTTTGTAAATAAGCAAAGTCATGGGCTATAATATTATGCCCACAAATAAAATCGCAGGGTGCTATAAATTGTGCAAACTCACCTGGTTGGTTTTTATGAAAGCCCGATCCGTCGGACAACACGCAGCCGATGTCCAATAACTTCGTGCCTGCGGTATTTATTTCAATATCAAAAAAAGCAATATTGGTCATTTTCAAGCCAGAGTCTGATACATACCTCTAAAATAATTTAAACTATTTTAATTTACAATCGTTTATGTGAATTTGGTAAATCACTTCACTTATTTTTATTTAAAAAAGTACCTAGTTTTGAATCAAAGTTTAACCTCTGTTTTCCCCCTCCTTCTCCAAAACTGCTCCCCACTCCACCTCCGCTCCTGCCGGTAAAAGAGATCCTTATGCCGCAGGTATTGCAGCCAAATGCTGTTCATCTGTTGGGTATAGGTGGTATTGAATAGGTCCAGGTTTTTGAAGTTATCATCAGCCAGTACCTGGGTCTGCTGTATCAGTTCGGTGAGCTGCATGGCTCCGGCCATGGCATTGTACATACCCTGTGAGGATAAGGGATCGAAGCTCATGGCGGCATCACCCAGGGCTACCCATTGCGCACCGGCAAACTGCTCCAGGCAACTGGAATTGGCGGCTACGGTGCCTCTATAATCAATAGCGCCATCAACACGTTCCAGTAAGGCGCTGATCTGTGGATTGCCCTGTGCCAGATCCAGGTAACCGATCGTGCTGCGGAGTGCGGCACGGTCGACCAGGTCGGCATCCGTCTGGAAAGCCAGTACCCGCTTATTTCCGGGCAAGGCGGAGCTATACCACCAGCCATTGGCAGCTGCTGAAATAGTGCTTAGTTTATGGTCTTCCTTATCGGGCAATACAGCCCAGCAGGAAATCAGTTTGTCCTGTACTTGTCGCGCTACACCGGCTTTACGGGCAAAGTGTGATGACCGGCCACTGGCATCGATCACCAGTCTGGCTTCTATATGGTGCACTTCCCTGCCGTTTACGGCCATATCATCTACAGTCGTTATATGCCAGCGCTGCTGCTCATAGTGTGCACTATGCAATTTAGCAGGCCAGATGGCCTGTACACCCCGATCCAGGGCGGTTTTGCGCAGATATACTTCAAAGGCTTGTCTGTCCAGGTGCCATCCAAATCCATCGGGATTGCGCAGGTGATCGGCAACCTGCACGCGATCACTACCCCAGTAGGATTGTATACCCATGCTGTTTATCGCAGAGACCTGCCCTGCCCC
>Ga0256785_1000500_pt1 | contig 11845 bp, 16 predicted proteins | sample MC6MC0936MT_FD_186041 | JGI IMG/M metagenome (GOLD analysis project Ga0256785, IMG submission 186041) | Metatranscriptome of enriched soil aggregate microbial communities from Iowa State University, Ames, United States - MC6-MC0936-MT... | ecosystem: Environmental > Terrestrial > Soil >... | reverse complement strand
TGATAATGGCATGCATTACGGAACAAAGTATTCCTATACAGTTCAAGGTACAAAGGGATTTAGATCATATTTTCATTCAGCACCATCAAGCGAATGTAAGTTGAAAGGTGTATTTATTATTCAGAATGATTCAGTTATAGCTTATCAGGAATTTAAGAACGAAAATCAAACTTGGCTTTATGTAATGTATATAGATAAAAACGGCAATGATACTTCAGGTTGGGTTAAAGCTAAAGATTTTAAATTATTTGGTCGCCTTAGTCCTATCAATTAATCAAGTAAACACAATTTCAGAGAAGCAAACAAATGAAAAAACTATTCCTTTTAACTCTTTTAATTAGTGGTGGGGCTTGGGCTAATGCTCCATACAAAGCTACAACCGAATGCCAATTTGATTATGATGATTTCGACTTTTGCTCAAAAGTAAACGTGGCTAAATACAAAAATGCTCTAAAAACACAAAAACCTAATTTTAACCAAAAGTACATTCTTCTCAACCTAAGCTCATCACCTCAAATATTTAGATTTATTGCTTTAGATACAAAAAATGGCTTAGCTTTACCTTTAAGAGATGGAATTCTAGGTTTTAAAGATAAAAAAGGAGATTTAACAGGAAAACCTCCCGTAATCCAATACTCAGTTAATAATTCACTCTTATGCACTCAAGGAAGTATTTTTGCTTATCGAGATGATTATGATAATGTAAAAACATGTTATTCAATTCAAGATAATGAATACTCTGAATATGGCAAAGAGTTCAAAAGATCAGATACACCAGTGAGTATTAATTAACTAAACCTTCACTCCCTTAGAATTTCTAGTGATTTGCAGATTAATCGCGTCTTGTTCATTACGAACATTTCGAGTTGCCAACATCGGATCAGAAATACCGCTAACGTGAATATCTGTTTTCTGATTGATATTCACAATACGATTAGATGACTGAGTATTATAGAAATTAGGAAAGACAGGTTTAATATTGTCTGGAATTTCTGCATTTTGAGCAAATTTAGAAAGTATCTCCTTGTTAATCTGGGTTTTAGGCTTTGATGGGTTATCTGATTGAGATACATTGTTAAGACTAAGGTGCTGACTAACATCTTTGACCATGGTTAAATTTTTAGATACATAGTTTTATAGGAAGCATAAACTGAATTTTTAAGAACTGAAAAAACATTTCAGGAGTTTTTGCACCTTTAGCTGTTTTATATCGTCCTGCTTTTGCTATTGTTTTTATATAGTCATCTGCAAATTGTTCAGGGCTGTCATAAACTCTGTAAGGGTCGTAGGACTTTTCTATTTTATCCCATGCTCTCACCGTTTTTCCTTTCCAAGAAGAACCTGCCATAATATTTCCCAGATTAAATTTTGCCCCTGGATTTATATGTTCTCCCCACCCAGTTTCACCTGAAAATTGAGCTAATATATACTCTGGTTTAACATCAAATGTTTTTCGATTCTAACTACCATGCCCCAATAAGTTTTTAAAAAATCTATTTGCTTTTTACCTTTAGCCCCTTCTTTAATCGCTGCTTTATCCGAATATTCGTTATTCGACTGAGTTCTCGCATTAACATCACCAGCTACAACATTCGCCATTCCAACAATTGCATTCACTCCAGCTAAAGCCGTTTTTTGAAGCATTTGGATTGTTTGTTATTTAGTATTATCTGTACTGGATTTTTCAGCATCAAGTGTTGCTTGAGCTTCTTTATTACCAATAAAGCTAGACCCTTTGCGACAGTGCGACTGATTCAATCTAATCCATTTAACTTGTTTAAGAAACCTACTAAGCCACAATCTTATTAATCAAGCTCAGATCGATAGAGTCTTATTGGGAATTGAAGTTTAAGAACATGATTTGAAATGTTACAATGATTTTTGATAAAATTATCCTATGTATATTTTTGATATTATTAAATTTTTTATTTAAATGTGCTATTATTAATGATAATAATTTATCTATAAAAGTTCTAAAAAATTTAATTTTTTGAGAAAGAAATCTCATAATAGTAGAATCTTTTAAATTTTAACAGTTGATTATTTTACTAAACCTGAATTATTATATCTATAAAATACGATATAGTGAATCGTAGCTCAAGCGCCATCGCTTCTCTGACTGATCAAACTTTTAATTAAAAAGGATTTTTGGTTGGAATTGCGAGATTCTTTATCTGATTATGGAAAGAAGGAATATGCATAGATTTTCAAAAATTGTGTTGATAACAAATAACTTAACTAAAAAGATTGAGCATGATCTAGAATTAAGAATGAGTTGTGATGGTGCATATACACATACTATAAATAGAGAAGATGAAAATTATAAAATTGAAGTTATGATTGATCCACCAAGTGATGTTTTAAATACTTTTAAAAATATAGCGCATGACATTAAAGATTATTTGGATGAAATTGATTATAAAGGGAAATTTGAATTTAAGTTCATTGTTTAGTGTCTGACTGGCTACATGCAAGATTTCCTATTATTATTGTAGTGAACCTATTCTATTTTTCTATCATTTTGTATGATTTACAAACCCACATGACCCTCTCTTTATGAATATTTATTTGTGTTATCTTTAAAATAAATGCCAATGAGCATTATGGTCATCAGTGAGTATTAAATATTTCATAATCGCTTTTTTTTAATAGTGTTTAAAATAACCAAAAAAAATCAAGTTCTATTATTTTAAATAAAATAGTATATATATCAGTATTTTATTTAGTTTTTATATGCATAATATGAGATAAATTTAGAATAGAAAATGTGAGGGTTGTGAATCTATAAAGATTGATGATTTAGCTTTTTTCGCACAAAATCTTTGATTTTTCTAGTCTAAATAATGAGGCTGTTACATAAAGTTGACGATACATATATGAAGATTTACCAAAAGGTAAAATATTTTATTTGAATGTTAATATGAATTGTGTAAAATTTAATCAGTGAAGAAGGTTGTGCTTTTCACTTTGACTTGCTATCTAAGTCTTTAATCAACCCACCTTTTTTAGGTGGGTTGATTAATTTTATGTTAGACAATAAACAATCGGTTTCTGACTTCTACTTAAAAATAGGAAATAAGATGAATTGTTCTATTTATTTCAAAAATATTGTGTGTTTAATGTGATTTTTATCACGTTATTTTTGGAGGGAGTCAATATTAGGAATTGCTATCGTAAATTGTTGAGCTGGTTTTTTAGCTTTAGCTGATAAAGTATTAAATAATGCACCATAGGGACGAATTATGAGAGTAAGTTTTTGATTAAAATTTATACCAAGGTATAGATTGTTTATTCCACGATTTAAATGTACATTCAAGACCACATTTTTTAATTCAAACATTATGAATATTTGTATAGGTGGACCTTGGCACGGAAGTAAGCTGCTAGGACATGATAATAAAAAGTCTTTTAAAGTAAAAGCTAACCAGTCAGACTCAGTAACAAACTATTCGAAAAGAAAGATTAAGTTTAAAAACGAGTTTTATATTTTTTGGGTAGCTGATGAGTTGATGATATTAGATGAGAATGAAATTATTAAAACTTATTTACTAAAAAACTAAATATTATTGTTTAAATAAACTTTAGATACAAGAAAGGTGCAAATGTGCCTTTTTTATATCAGTCAACTTTACCTTGGAATATTTGGTTTAAAGTCAGATATCTATAATTTAGGATAATCTATGAATTCTCTTATTTTTATTATTTGGTAGTTAATTTTGACTTAGTTGCACAAAGCTATCTCTAAAGGCTCATTCAGCAATATAATTCTTAGATGAATAAGTCTGCATCCAAAATATATCGTATAACGAATTGGTCTTCTTACATGAGCAGTATACTGCGAAGATTTAAATTAATTGTGGCAATATCACTATTTGGTTTGATTCCAATTACTCAGCGCTATGCACAATCAATACACAAACAAGGACGAAATCAAACCTACTCAGATAAAGCGATTCAGTACTGTTTAATAATTAAATCTCTCTTTCGTTTAACTTTACGAATAACCACAGGATTTGTTCAAAGTCTCGTTCGTCTTTGCAGATTAGACTGGACTGCACCAGATTATTCAACCCTTTTTGGAAGAAAAAAAGTATACTGATATTGCAATTAGCTTAGAACAAAGCAGAGATGGACTTCACCTATGAGTTGACTCTACAGGTATGAAATTTTTAGTTGAAAGAGAATTGAAGCGTAAGAAACCTTAGCCTGAATATTGTCGACAATGGTGTAAACTCCACATTGGTATTGATACTAAAACATTGTAAATACGTTCTGTTCAACTCACTACAAATATCGTGGGAGATTCAAAAGTATTCAGGGATTTACTTGATTAAATTCCAAAAATAAATATATAGATTCCAACTATGCGGATGGAGCTTATGACAAAAAATACTGTTGATAGGTGATTTCAGATAGACATACACGTTCTATCGTTCTGTCGAGAAAAAATGCAAAGCCTTGGAAAGATACAAAAGCTCATACATTAAAGAGAAAACAACAACTAAGAACGATTAAGTATTTGGGGAGGACAATGTGGGAAAATTGGTCAGGCTATCATCTTCGAAGTTTGGTTGAAACCAAGATGCACTGAATTAGGTTATTAGGAGATAAATTATCAGCAAAGTACTTTTTAAGTCAGGTCAATGAAGTGCATACGAGAATTGCAGTTTCGAATAAATTCACTGAAATAGGTAGACCTTATACCCCAGTTGTATCTTAAATTTGAGTTGATTAGGCTAGTTTTAGCTTTGCAATCTTTTTGCAATCTAAAGGTTAATTTTAACAAATGGTAAAAAATAAATTATAAGTTATTTAAATTATTTGATATTTTAAATGATTTATTGTATAAAAAAGAAACAACAATAAAGTGGAGGTGAAATCATGATACACAAATCAATAAGCGTTGCATTTTTCTTTTTCATGTTTGTAGCTTTAACATTACTCGTACACTTATTGGGAAATGTTCCAACTGGAATATGGCTTCCATAATAAAATTGCTGGCTGGGAAAGCTCATCTTGAGGTGAGCTTTTACCCTATGGAGGAGTTGATTTTGATTCAATTCATAAAATGTATTTTTGGCTTTCATCGCGTAATTGAAACACATTATTGTAAAGATGGTGAGTTGGAAGTTTGTCATCATTGCTTAAAACTTGTTAAAAAATAATCGTATAGATTGATTTCAACCGAATACATGATATTTCAATATTTATACTCAATTCAAAGTTAAGTTGATCATAATATTTTTGACATTCTTTAATATGAGTTTTTTTAATGCCAAAACCAAAAATGAGTGACAATAAAATAGATTCAAATCACATGCTGTATTTTTCAATTGATCAGCTTAAAAGTTTTTTGAAGACCCAAATTCGGTTAAAAGCGGATCAAGGAGAGCTGTTTATAAGTGAATATATCACTAAAGATTTCACTCATCATGAAATAATTAATTTGGGTGAGGAATTTAAGAAAGCAGGGTATAAAGTTAAGATTAGAAATACAGGCGAAGAAAAAATATTTTCTGTTTTTTGGAATTAAATAACTGCGAGTTTTTATACTTCCAAAAATAAGAATAATTTTATTTCGACATTTTGACGATTTATATTTTATTTTTTGATAGGATTTGATTTTTAAACAGGATAGGCTTAATTAGAAAATTATTTAAATAGTTAGCTTAGTTTTATTATATTGCTTAAATACTAGTCAAAAGTAAATATACAAGATCAAACTTCAACTTAACATATCTTTGATAAAGACAGTTAATAAATGCTAGCGATTGGTGTTATGAGTGAGTTGGGCATATTTCACCTGTATTGAATCACGTGCTGGAAATCTATGAGATAACCCGATAGGATTTATGATTTTTATGAGAGAAGAAAGTGAGTAATCTAGAAAATGAAAATTTAGAACAGCAATCTCAACAAGAGCAAAAAGATTCTAGCGTAATGAATGATATCGTGAATTCGATCAATCCATTGGATGCTGTTGATCTGATTGTGGAAGCAGGTCAGTTGATTGTGAATACGAGTAAAGATATTGTTTCTGACATTGCCAATAACATCGATATTGATATAAATCTTTAAAATTACTGAGCGAGTGCACCCATCTAAAGTTAGGGCTTTAATTTATGAGATTAAACTTCTTTGCATATGACATTTAAATCAATGATGAAAAAATTTCTCTTGGCTTTTCTTATATTGAATTCGAAGTTTAGCTTTGCTGATCCAATAAAACCAACTTTTCTTGAAGAAAAATTAGATATTAAAAAGTTTAAAAAAGAGCTAGATGATAAGCATACATCTAAAATTAAAAAATCCCTTTTTCTTGTAAAAAGAGAGCCAGAATTGGACCAATTTAAATATAAAGCAGTTATGTTGAGAATTGCTAAGGATAGGCAGGGTAATTCTTTTAAATATATGAAAATGATCACTTATCTAGACTGTGATGAAAATAAAACCTATACATATTTGTCATTTTATGATGAAAATGGTATTACGCATGGTATTGGTTCGTCTAATGGCGATCTTCCTCAAGATAGTCCATTAAGAAAACAAGTCTGTATCAATGAATGATGGTGAATAGCTGTAAAACATGCTTATTTTATGTTTTAAATTGACACATTTCACGTTATTTAGTAAAACTGTGATTGTTAATTCATTATAGTGAATAAACATACAATAATCCTTAATCAGCGCAAAAATTAAGGGGAAGCCTCACAGTGATGTGGGGCTTTTTTATTTGAATGATTTATTCCAAGCGGCGTTTGCAATCATCAGTGAGTATATGTCTGTGATTTTGTTTAAATCTAATAGAGATGATGTTCTGCTTTAAAACGTTCTAGATTCCGAAGCGCATCTTGGTAACGTGAGCGTACTTGACTGCTATTGCTTCGGAGGTCAGATAATTTCTTTTTATAGTCATCACGATCTTTGTTAGACAGGTCTTTACTGTCTAATTTTCCAAGATAGTAATCTATATTATTCTGTGAAGTATTAAATTCTGTATTCGCATAGTAAAAGTTACTGGCGACTTGAAAATAATGACGTAAGGATTCGCGTTTCTCTGCCGGGCAAACCCGAAAATTACCGCGCCCCTCTAAAGCTTCGTAAAAGATATTTTCAGGTTGACAGTAAGCCCCTAAACCTTTTAGATAACCCATTTCATAAAGATTTTGACTAGGAATAATATTGGCTTTTTTACAAGAAGAATAGTATTTATCTATATGGGATTTATTTCCAGCAGCGCCATCTTTTTCACCAACGTTAAACCAATTCGCAGTTTTACATTGTTCAACACTCATTGCAGCACAACCAGAAAGTAAAACCATAAAAGTAGATAAAATTACTATAAGTTTCATGAAAAATTCTTCCAAACGATTTTTGAATTACTTTTTAAAAAATGATTTTATCATGACAAGATCAATAATTTCCTGATCATTAATGTGGTACTACATGAAAAGTGCATTTAAATTCTTAAAAATACAAAAGAGTTTTTATCTTGATTCTGCAGTTATTGCCGATATCGTATTCTAACTTTGGCGTATCTTCAGCTTGCGCATAATATTTGTATCGCAGTTGATCGATATAAACTTAGGGATTCCATCTCCAAAAGAGTAGATCTGCCAAATTCATAACTTAATTTAAAAATAGTTGATGGATAGTTAAATTTAATTAGTTGATAATTTGTTCAGATTTCTTTTAAAAAACAGGACCTTTTATCTAAAAATTACGGGGATTAAAGCAAGACTACAATTCGAGAACATAGACAGCCGTTGAGCTAAGTACAGTCAAGATTACACAGAAATTTATCGTTACTTTTTTAATTTCATAAAACTTATATACTATGATTTTATAGTTAAATTTACATTGATCTTTAAAGTGGCTTAATTCTAATGTTTGGGAAGATCGTTTTTACTGTATCGGTAGTCTTATCCATAGTTTTTTTTGTTCTAGGTTTAATCGAAGCTATTGTTGAGTTTATCGTTATTGGATGCCTCGGTTTTATAGCATCTGGCTTGGTTTTTAAACAAATGAAAATATCATTCAAGCAGAGTGACGACTAATTTTGTGGTTTTAAACAATAGCGCTTCTGGCTATTTTATTTTCACAATGATATGGCGGCGTTGAGTGAATGTTAAAGATCCAAAGTAAATTTTTGAATTGAAGTCTTTTTCAGATTTCTCTTCTACTATTTGTCAATCAAAAGAGAGCAGATAAAATTATAAACTTAGCTAAAGGTTTAGATATGATTCGATCAAGTGGAATATTGTGATCTGAAATAGAGTGTAAGCGTTGGTAAAGCGCTAAGCTAACGAAATTTAAAAATTTGATAAAACCCTCATAAGAGGGTTTTTTGTATGTAAAGGTGCTGAAAAACAGTAAAAAAATTACATATTATTATAATAATATAATATTTTATTATCATTTTATGATATTTTTATGTTGTTATAGAGCGTTATAAATCTATATAAATCATCTTATATTAAATAAAGGGGTTAAAAATAATGGCTAAAATTGACTTAAATCCATTAGCGGAAATTGATGGATTCACAGCAGCAGCACTTGTAGACTATACCAGTGGATTATCACTTGCCGCTCAAGGAACGGGGATCGATTTAGAACTTGCTGCTGCGGGAAATACGGAAGTTTTGAGAGCAAAAATTAAAACAGCAAAAGCATTAAATTTGCAAGATACGATTGATGATGTTTTGATCACACTTGGGAAGCAATACCATTTATTACGACCACTTGAAAAGAATAGCGATTTATTTTTATATCTGGTATTAGATCGCCAAAAATCGAACTTAGCGATGGCAAGACATGAGCTTCGTATTTTTGAAAAAGAGTTAGATTTTTCTTAAAACATTGATTGGCTATTATATTTGATACGATGTAATAGCCATTTTAAGTCATCAATACTAAGAAATTAGAAAATATATTTAACATATAAATACAGCCCGAATATAGGTTATCTAAAGACGTTGAAACTTGAGTGAAATAGTCGACTTAAGTCTATGAATGTAAAGTTATAAATATGAATACTATAAAATAAAAAAATATCATTGAAAATCTCATAAATGTTATTAGAATTCTATTTCTAAATAAATTAAGAGATTGGGGATATGGAAAATAAAACAGCAAGATTAACTATTTTGATAGACCCGAACAAAAAGGAAGCTTTTGAAGAATTGTGCAATCGTCAAGATCTAAAGCCTTCACAAGTGGTTCGCCAACTAATTCGTGAGTATTTAGAAAAGCATGGTGTAGATTACGCAACGAAACCTAATTTACCCAAAAAGTAAGAATTTTAGTTTATCTATTTTATCAATAAATAGGACTATGCTTTTTTGGGGAAAAGTGTGTCTTATTAATATTGAATTAGAAGAAATTGAGTAAAATTGATCAAAAACGTTGCACTAATTATTGAAGATTCTGATATTTATAAATTTTTAATGTATTTGATTCTTTAAATCTGACCAATTTGAGCTTGATGATATTCAGTAAATAAGTAAAAGAGAGCTTACAAGCATTTTATGGCTTATAAGCTTTCTTTTTTGTAGAAAAAGAAAGCTATAAAAAGGACATTTAAAAAGAAATTTTTGAATTCAATTTTACAAAACTACTTCTTGAATTTGGTCTTTAAAAAAATACTTTTCATGTATTTTAGATTAAGAGTATTTGCATAAATTTACCTCAAGTTAAAAATATATAAATGATAATTATTATTATTAGTAATTGCATTTGAAGTTTTGCTCAAATACAATACGCAACAATTCTTTCACAATTCCTCCGTATTTAAGTTGCGTATTAACATGAATAAACAATTAAGATTCCAGACACTGTCAATTTCAATACTCACCGCAATGTCAATTTCCGCATATGCAAAAGATACTTCTGAAGATGCGACAAAATTAAAAACAATTGTGGTGACTGCGAGTAGTCAAGCTGTAGATGTTAAAGAAGCACCAGCAAGTATTAGTGTTATTACAAGCGAAGATATCGAAAAACAACCAGTGGGGAGTCTTGGAGAATTATTAAGTAAAGTCCCGGGGGTAACGGGTGGAATTAGTCCCTCAGGCGAAGGTTCTAAGATTAAATTACGTGGTTTACCAGATAATTACACGCTGATTTTAGTTGATGGCAAACGCATCGGGTCTTCAAGAGATACAAATTATCGTCCAGATTTAGGTCGACAGGATTTAAATTGGATTACTCCTGATATGATTGAAAGAATTGAAGTTGTCCGCGGTCCAATGTCTTCTTTGTATGGTTCAGATGCAATGGGGGGAGTAATTAATATTATTACCAAGAAAATTCCTAGTGTTTTGGGGGGTAATGTTACGTTAAATTATACTCAGCCAACGACCTCTTCTGATTTAGGTACATCTTTACAAACAGGCATCATGGCTGCTGGCCCATTAACGGATACCTTAGGTCTGCGCTTGACAGCAGGGATGACTGAACGAGAGGCAGATAAAAAATATAAAGCAGGAAATGGGACCACAGGTTCTCAAGATCAAAACTACAATGCGATGTTGCATTATCAGCCAACAGATAAACACTCACTCAGTTTTGAAGCGGGGCATAGTATTCAAAAGAATGAAAAGGGTTCTCAAATTAACGCCACAACAGGTGCTGAGCAGGAGACCAGTTGGGGCGCAAATAAATTAGAACATAACTCATATAGCATATCGCATGATGGCGAGTGGGCAATTGGTAAATCTAAATTAAGTGCATATTACAATGACTATGATTCAAGTGTGCTTGGTTCTAAAACTAAATCAAATGAAATGATTGTTGAAGGTAGTTTAACCATGCCATTTGAGGCAATGTTTAAGCAAGTCTTAACTGTTGGCGGTCAATGGAAAAAACAAGAATTAACCAATACTGACACGATTGGCACTCTACCAGGAGGGAGTTGGGATGGGAAAAGTTATACCGATCCTACAGTGAATAATAAGAATTGGGCATTATTTTTTGAAGACAATATTTCAGTGTTGGATAATTTGACATTAACCGTAGGGAATCGTTTAGATCATGATGATAAATACGGTGCACATCATAGTCCACGAGGTTATTTAGTTTATAGTCTAACAGATGATCTGGTAATTAAAGGTGGGGTCGCAAAAGGCTTTAGAGCACCAACAGTGAAAGAATCATCTCCTGGTGGAGCTACTCAGTCTGGCGGGAATGGTTGTAATGGTTTAAAAGGTAAAACTTGGTATGACAGTAAGCAAAAACCAGATACCTATACAGGCGGTGGTTGCTATATGACAGGTAATCCCAACTTAAAACCTGAAGAAAGCATAAACTATGAAATTGGTGTGAATTATACTGGTTTTGGTGCGGACTTAGGTTTGACACTTTTCCATACAGATTTTAAAAATAAAATCGCTTATTCACCATTAGGTCACGAAGGTGGTATTTGGTTTACCCGTAATGAAAATATTCAAAAAGCGGTAACACGTGGTATCGAAATGGTTGTAAATTTCCCAGTTTTAGATAATCTAAAATGGAATAATAATGCTACCTATTTCTTGAAAGCAAAAAATGAAGATACTGGTGCAACTTTACTGACTACTTCAAAATTAACAGTGAATTCCGCATTAAATTGGCAGCCAACAGATCCACTCAATTTAGAGTTGTCCGCACAATATTTGGGTAAACAATATTTGACCGATAAAGGCGCTACCCCTACGATGCAAAAACCACATACGATCGTAAATCTAGCAAGTAATTATCAAGTCAATGATAAGCTTATTGTACGTGGCGGTTTTACTAATTTACTTGATAAAAAGTTGTCAAATGGTAGAGATGCATACTTCGTTGAACGTCAAAAAGTATTTGTAGG
>Ga0256785_1000469_pt1 | contig 12414 bp, 8 predicted proteins | sample MC6MC0936MT_FD_186041 | JGI IMG/M metagenome (GOLD analysis project Ga0256785, IMG submission 186041) | Metatranscriptome of enriched soil aggregate microbial communities from Iowa State University, Ames, United States - MC6-MC0936-MT... | ecosystem: Environmental > Terrestrial > Soil >... | reverse complement strand
TCTGTCGCGGAGTGGGCGGTTAAGAAGGTTATCGAAAAATTTGCCGACCAATTTGCGGCACTGACCGACGGTTACCTGAAAGAGCGGGCAGGGGATCTCCGGGCCCTCGGACAACGCCTGCTGTTCCACCTGGATGACACCATTCAGGGGGCAAATGCCTGGCCAAAACGGTTTGTTCTGGTTGCCGACGAACTCTCAGCAACGACGCTGGCCGAACTGCCTCAGGACAGGCTGGCCGGTGTCGTGGTGCGCGATGGTGCAGCCAACTCACATGCGGCCATTATGGTGCGCGCGCTGGGTATTCCCACCGTTATGGGGGCGGATATCCAGCCGTCGGTACTGCACCGGCGTACGCTGGTGGTCGACGGCTACCGCGGTGAGCTGCTGGTCGATCCTGAGCCGGTTCTGCTCCAGGAATACCAGCGTCTTATCAGCGAAGAGAATGAATTAAGCAAGCTGGCAGAAGATGACGTTAACCTGCCCGCGCAGCTTAAAAGCGGTGAGCGGATCAAAGTGATGCTCAATGCGGGTTTAAGCCCCGAGCACGAAGAAAAGCTCGGCAGCCGTATCGACGGTATTGGCCTGTACCGCACTGAAATTCCGTTCATGCTGCAGAGCGGTTTTCCCTCCGAAGAGGAGCAGGTGGCGCAGTATCAGGGCATGCTGCAGATGTTTAACGACAAACCTGTCACCCTGCGTACCCTGGACGTCGGAGCGGATAAACAGCTGCCCTATATGCCGATCAGCGAAGAAAACCCGTGTCTGGGCTGGCGTGGGATCCGCATTACGCTCGATCAGCCTGAGATCTTCCTGATCCAGGTGCGCGCCATGCTGCGCGCAAATGCGGCGACGGGTAACCTCAGCATCTTACTGCCGATGGTCACCAGCATTGATGAGATCGACGAGTCACGTCGACTGATCGAACGCGCTGGCCGTGAAGTGGAAGAGATGATTGGCTATGCTATCCCGAAACCGCGGATTGGCGTGATGCTCGAAGTGCCTTCCATGGTCTTTATGCTGCCGCAGCTGGCAAGCCGCGTTGATTTTATCTCCGTCGGCACGAACGACCTGACGCAGTATATTCTGGCCGTCGACCGTAACAACACCCGCGTCGCCAGTATCTATGATAGCCTGCATCCGGCGATCATTCGCGCGCTGGCGATGATTGCTCGTGAAGCGGAGCAGTACGGCATTGATTTACGCCTGTGCGGTGAAATGGCAGGAGATTCAATGTGCGTTGCGATCCTGATTGGTCTGGGATATCGCCACCTGTCGATGAACGGCCGCGCCGTCGCACGCGTGAAGTACCTGTTGCGGCATATCGATATTGACGATGCCCGCGAGCTGGCTGAACGCAGCCTTGACGCGCAGCTGGCCGCTGAGGTTCGCCACCAGGTCGCGGCGTTTATGGAACGACGCGGCATGGGCGGCCTGATCCGCGGCGGCCGCTAATTTGCATTTCTCCCTCTCCCCGTGGGAGAGGGCTGGGGTGAGGGCATCAGGCCGCACAATACCCTATACACATCTTTTACATCTCTGGCGCATCCTCCGCGCCCGCCTTATGCTATGATTCGCAACTTTGGAGCCTCTGCTTACGGCAGAATCGCATTTCTACCGCTGTCCACTTTCAGCGGAATAACAACATCTTGTGGTGACAGATGAACAGTGGTTATCTGCATTTTCCGGAATTTGATCCGGTCATTTTCTCAGTAGGACCTGTTTCGCTTCACTGGTACGGTCTGATGTACCTGGTGGGCTTCATTTTTGCCATGTGGCTCGCTGGCCGTCGCGCCAGTCGTCCTGGCAGCGGCTGGACTAAAAACGAAGTTGAAAACCTGCTTTATGCTGGCTTCCTCGGCGTGTTCCTCGGTGGCCGTATTGGGTACGTACTGTTCTATAACTTCCCGGTATTCCTGAACGATCCGCTCTATCTGTTCCGCGTGTGGGACGGCGGCATGTCCTTCCATGGCGGCCTGATCGGTGTGATCCTGGTGATGGTGATTTTTGCCAAACGCACCAAACGCAATTTCTTCCAGGTTTCAGATTTTATTGCACCGCTGATCCCGTTTGGGCTGGGGGCTGGTCGACTGGGCAACTTCATCAACGGTGAGCTGTGGGGCCGCGTCGACCCGAGCGTGCCGTACACGATGCTCTTCCCGGGCTCTCGCGCAGAAGATATGGCGCTGCTGCCATCACACCCGGAGTGGCAATCCCTTTTCGATACCTACGGCGTGCTGCCGCGCCATATGTCTCAGCTGTACGAGCTGGCGCTGGAAGGCGTGGTGCTGTTTATCATTCTGAACCTGTTTATCCGCAAACCGCGTCCAATGGGGGCTGTATCCGGTCTGTTCCTGATTGGCTATGGCGCATTCCGTATCATCGTCGAGTTCTTCCGTCAGCCGGATGCGCAGTTTACCGGCGAGTGGGTACAGTACATCAGCATGGGGCAGATCCTCTCCATTCCGATGATTGTCGCGGGTGCCATTATGATGATTTGGGCGTATCGTCGTCGTCCACAGCAACAACTTTCCTGAGGAACCATGAAACAGTATCTTGAATTGATGAAAAAAGTGCTCGATGAGGGCACGCCGAAAAATGACCGCACCGGTACCGGTACGCTCTCCATTTTTGGCCACCAGATGCGCTTCAATCTGCAAGAAGGCTTCCCGCTGGTGACGACAAAGCGCTGCCACCTGCGCTCGATCATTCATGAACTGCTCTGGTTCCTGCAAGGCGATACCAACGTTGCGTATCTGCACGAAAATAACGTCTCCATCTGGGACGAATGGGCAGATGAAAACGGCAACCTGGGCCCGGTTTACGGCAAGCAGTGGCGCGCGTGGCCAACGCCTGACGGCCGCCACATTGACCAGATCACCACCGTGATGAACCAGCTGAAAAACGATCCGGACTCGCGCCGAATCATCGTTTCCGCCTGGAACGTGGGCGAGCTGGATAAAATGGCGCTGGCACCGTGCCACGCGTTCTTCCAGTTCTATGTCGCTGACGGCAAGCTCTCCTGTCAGCTCTACCAGCGCTCCTGTGACGTGTTCCTCGGCCTGCCGTTTAACATTGCCAGCTATGCGCTGTTGGTCCACATGATGGCGCAGCAGTGTGACCTGGAAGTGGGCGATTTCGTCTGGACCGGTGGGGACACCCATCTCTACAGCAACCATATGGAACAGACGCATCTCCAGCTGACGCGCGAACCGCGTGCGCTGCCGAAACTGATTATCAAACGCAAACCGGCGTCAATCTTCGATTACCGCTTTGATGATTTTGATATTGAAGGTTACGACCCGCACCCTGGCATCAAAGCACCTGTTGCTATCTGATGCGATAAAGCGTGACACAACCGGTGCTTTTTAGCGCCGGTTTTTTTTCGTCTTCATCCCGTTTCCCGAAGCGCTATCCAGAAAGCGTGCAACGCGCTGCAACTCTCCCAATTCTGCGGATAACGCCTCGTAAAACAATAATTCGTTGCTCGTCATGTCCACGGCGCTTCGCCACACTCCCGGTATGAAAAAAGAGAACGGTTTTACGCTTATCGAAACGCTGGTCGCCATTTCCCTTGTCGTTATCCTGAGCGCCTCAGGACTGTCCGGCTGGGACAGTTGGCAACGGCAGCAGCGGCTGTGGCAAACCGCCTGTCAGGTGCGAGATTACCTGCTGTTTCTGCGCAACCATGCCAACCGGTACAACCGCGACCACCAAATTACCCTTCTGCGGGAGGGGGGAAGAGACTGTCTGGTGAGTTCTGCTGTGCAAGGCTGTGAGAAAGGCAGCCCCTTTGTACTGATCCCGCTCTGGCCTGACGTCAACGTGAGTGAGTCAACGCCGTCTCTCGGGTTCTATGGATTAAGGGATACTGCGTGGGCAGGGCGGATACGCGTTCAAAGCCGGGCAGGAGAATGGCTGGTTATTGTCTCAAACGGAGGGCGCATCAGGATGTGTAAGGTCTCAGAGGGAGGTTTATGTTGAGGAGACAGCGCGGTTTCTCACTGACTGAGGTTCTGATTGCCACGGCGATAAGCAGCCTTTTATTGATAAGCGCATCGCGATTTTTACCCGGACTCCAGCGGGCTGTATTACTGCAATCCGGCCAGCGAGAGCTGGAAGAAGAGGTCTGGCAACGCTTGTTTGCCCTCGGAAAACAGCTTCAGCGCGCGGGATACTGCGCGGGTAACTGTCAGGGACAAGCGCTGGTGACGGCAAGGCAGGGCAGCTGCGTCATTGTGCGGTGGGACGCCAACAGCAACGGCAAATGGGATAGCACAGCATCAGAAAATGACAGCACCGGTTTTCGTCTGGAATCAGGCGCGCTGGAAACCCTGCGTGGCGCAACGTCGTGTGAAGGAAAAGGATGGGAAAAGCTCACTGATCCGGACAGGCTTGCCATCACGCGCTTTGTGGTGAGCAAAGTTGAGCATGCCGGTTTTGCGCCAGAGCTGAATATCGACCTGGCTGCCATTCGTAAAGGCGAACAGGGGGAACCCTGGCAGGCGTGGTACACGGTTACGGGGTACAACCTGTGAACCGACAGCGCGGGATGTCCTCGCTGGCTCTGGTTCTGCTTTTACTGGTGCTCGGTACCCTGATCCTCACCGGACTCAGCCAGCAGCTTACAACGTTTAGTGCGCTCGTTGGCGGTGAGAGTCGCTCGCTTCAGCAACAGGCGTCTGTGCAGTCGGTGCTTGAGTGGGGACGCGTTCAGCGCTGGTCAGCAGAGCCGCAGGTTCAGTGCAAAAAAGCATCTTCGGGGCGGGTCTGTTTGCGGCGACTGAACGAGGCACAGGTGTTACTGATTGCCGGAGACAACGACCTGCAGCTCTGGCGCGCAGGAGAGAGTGTGAACGGGGAAATTCGCTTTTCGCCTCACGGCTGGAGTGATTTTTGTCCACTGAAGGAGAGCGCGTTATGTCAGTTGCCGTAAGCCGAGAAAAGGGGTTTAGCATGGTAGAGGTGCTGCTGGCGATGATGCTGCTGGTGGTGGTCGTGACGGCGCTTTCGGGTTATCACCGGGCGCTGGCAGCGCGCTTTACCGTGTTTAACCAGTATCGCCAGCTCTGGCACCATGCCTGGAATCAGTCACAGCTCTCAACAAATGTTCTCCCCGCAGGCTGGCAGGCCAGTCGGGGGCAGACAACGCACGCCGGATGTGTCAGCATCACGGTTACACTTATTTCTCCTCTGGGGCGGCGCGGTGAGTTAACGCGTCTGCATTGCCCGGTTAGCCAGTAGTCGGGAGCGTCTATGTTAAGGGTTTACCACTCAAATCGTCTGGATGTGCTGGAAGCACTGATGGAATTTATCGTTGAGCGCGAGCGGCTTGACGATCCTTTTGAGCCTGAGATGGTGCTGGTGCAGAGCACCGGTATGGCACAGTGGCTGCAAATGTCGCTCTCCCGTAAATTTGGTATAGCCGCGAATATTGATTTCCCGCTGCCCGCGAGCTTTATCTGGGAGATGTTTGTCCGCGTATTGCCGGACATCCCGGAGCAAAGCGCCTTTAACAAGCAAGGCATGAGCTGGAAGCTTATGGCGCTGCTGCCAGAAATGCTGCAGCATGATGAGTTCGCCATGCTGCGCCACTACCTCAATGACGATACCGATAAACGCAAGCTGTTCCAGCTGGCCTCGCGCACTGCCGATCTATATGACCAGTATCTGGTTTACCGCCCGGAATGGCTGACCCGCTGGGAAGCCGGCGAGCTTGTGGAAGGATTACCGGAAGCGCAGATCTGGCAGGCTCCCCTGTGGAAAGCGCTGGTGGAACATACGGAGAAACTTGGTCAGCCTAAGTGGCACCGTGCCAACCTCTATCAACGGTTTATCTCCATTCTGCAAAACAGCGCTGAACGACCGGCGCGGCTGCCCTCTCGCGTGTTTATCTGCGGCATTTCGGCGTTGCCGCCGGTTTACCTGCAGGCGCTGAATGCGCTGGGTAAACATATCGACATTCATATTTTATTTACGAATCCATGTCGCCAGTACTGGGGCGATATTCAGGATGGTCGCTGGCTTTCCCGGCTTGTGACCCGCCAGAGGCGACGCCTTTTTGAAGAGCGTACCGTGCCCTTGTTTAAAGACGGAGCCTCTGCCGCGCAGCTGTTCGATGAAAACGGTATTCAAAACCTGCCGAACCCACTGCTTGCCTCATGGGGGAAGCTGGGGCGTGATTACATTCACATGCTCTCAGACATCACGTCCTCAGGTGAAGGCGACGTGGATGCCTTTGTTGAGATCGCCCCGGATAGCCTGCTGCACAATATTCAGTTAGATATTCTGGATCTGGAAAACCGTGCCGTCATGGGCGTAACGGCGAACGAGTTTGAACGCAGCGACAGGAAACGGAAGCTGGAGGTTGACGATCGCAGTATCAGCCTCCACGTTTGCCATAGCCCGCAGCGTGAGGTTGAAGTGCTTCACGACCAGCTGCTGGCGATGCTGCAGGAGGATCCCGAACTGACGCCGCGCGATATCGTGGTGATGGTGTCGGATATCGACAGCTACAGCCCCTTCATTCAGGCCGTCTTTGGCAGTGCGACGGGCGAGCGATACCTGCCTTACGCCATTTCGGACCGTCGCGCCCGTCAATCTCATCCGGTATTACAGGCGTTTATCACCTTGCTGTCCCTGCCGGATAGCCGGTTTATCTCCGAAGATGTCCTGGCGTTACTGGATGTGCCCGTGCTGGCCGCCCGCTTCAACATCAACGAAGAAGGGTTGCGCTACCTTCGCCAGTGGGTGAATGAGTCCGGCGTGCGGTGGGGCATTGACGACGATAACGTCCAGGAGTTCGAGCTTCCCCCAACCGGGCAACACACGTGGCGATTTGGCCTGACGCGTATGCTGTTGGGCTACGCCATGGAAAGCAGCCAGGGCGAGTGGAACGAGGTTCTGCCTTACGATGAGTCCAGCGGGTTAATTGCTGAACTGGTTGGGCATTTAGCGTCGCTACTGATGCAGCTTAACCGCTGGCGTCGCGAGCTGATGCAGCCGCGCCCGCTTGAAGAGTGGCTCCCGGTTTGCAGGGCGTTACTCACTGATTTCTTCCTGCCGGATAGCGAAACAGAAGCGGCAATGGCGCTCATTGAAACGCAGTGGCAGGCTATCGTCGACGAGGGCGTAAATTCCCACTATCACGAGGCGATTCCTCTGTCGCTGCTGAGAGACGAGCTGACGCAGCGGCTTGACCAGGAGCGAATCAGCCAGCGTTTCCTGGCCGGCCCCATCAATATCTGCACCCTGATGCCAATGCGTTCTATCCCGTTTAAAGTGGTCTGTCTGCTGGGCATGAATGACGGCGTTTATCCGCGCGCGCTGGCGCCGCTGGGTTTTGATTTGATGAGCGCAGATCCAAAGCGGGGCGACCGTAGCCGCCGCGATGATGACCGCTACCTCTTCCTTGAAGCGCTCATTTCCGCACAGAACACGCTTTATATCAGCTACATCGGCCGTTCCATTCAGGACAACAGCGAGCGTTTCCCTTCCGTTCTGGTGCAGGAACTGGTGGATTATATCGGCCAGAGCCACTACCTGCCGGGCGATGAAGAGCGCAACTGCGATGAAAGCGAGCAGAGGGTGAAAGCCCATATCACCTGTTTCCACAGCCGCATGCCGTTTGACCCGGTGAACTACGTTGCCAGCGAGCGCCAGAGCTATGCGCAGGAGTGGCTACCGGCGGCGAAAAAGGAGGGGAGCGCGCATACCGATTTCATTCAGGAACTTGACCCGCGGCCGATTGATACCCTGACCTTCGAACAGCTTCAGCGGTTTTGGGCGCATCCGGTGCGCGCTTTCTTCCAGCAACGATTGCAGGTTAACTTCCGTTCTGAAGACAGCGAAATTCCTGATGCTGAACCCTTTACGCTGGAAGGGCTGGAGCGCTATCAGTTAAATCTGCAGCTGTTGAATGCGCTGGTTGAAGAGGAAGACGCTGACAAACTCTACCGCCGCTACCGTGCGGCAGGGCAACTGCCGTATGGGGCGTTCGGGGAGATCGTCTGGGAGGCGCAGTGCCTGGAGATGACCGCTCTGGCCGAGCGCGTGAGAGAGTGCCGTCAGCCCGGAAAAAGTATTGAAATCGATCTCATGTGCAACGGTGTACAGCTCACGGGCTGGTTAACCCAGGTTCAGCCGGACGGGCTGCTGCGCTGGCGGCCCTCTATGCTGAGCGTTTCACAGGGGCTGCAACTCTGGCTGGAACATCTTGTCTACAGTGCGGGTGGTCATAAAGGCGAAAGCCGGATTTTCGTGCGCAAAGAGGGCGAGTGGCGCTTCCCGCCGATGGAGGCGGAGCAGGCGTTAAGTTACCTGTCTTTGTACGTTGAGGGTTATCGTCAGGGAATGAACAAACCGCTCCTGCTGCTGCCGGAAAGCGGCGGTGCATGGATAAAAGCCTGTTATGACGCGCAGAATGATGCGATGTTAACGGACGAGGCGTCACTGCAGAAAGCGCGCAGTAAATTTATGCAGGCCTACGAAGGAAACATGATGGTGCGGGGGGAAGGTGAAGATGTCTGGTATCAGCGCTTATGGCGCACGCTTGAGCCAGAGTACTTCGAGACCATCAAGGAAGAGGCGCAACGCTATCTGTTACCGTTGTTCAAATTTAATCAGTCCTGAGTGCTGTATAAAAATTGCGCAGCACAGGGGGTTCATTTATGATGCACTTCTTATCACGGACTGATGTACCCAAAGAAAGAGATGCTGGCGTGTCCAGCACGCAGTTTGTTAATGATGTATACCCTAAATAATTCGAGTTGCAGGAAGGCGGCAAGGGCGTGAATCCCCCGGAGCTTACACAAGTAAGTGACTGGGGTGAACGCGTGAAGCCAACGCACATGCAACTTGAAGTATGACGGGGATAGCCGTGATAAAGAGGTCGTAATGCCAGGCAGCACCTTGTTTAAAGCGTTGGTTTTGTTTGTCGCCCTTTGGGCACCTGTCACTCAGGCAGACTCCGGTTGGCAACCCGTTAAGGAAACTATCCGGAAGAGCGAAAAAGATACCCGTCAATATCAGGCTATTCGCCTTGATAATGGGATGACCGTGCTCCTGGTTTCCGACCCACAGGCGGTAAAGTCCCTCTCGGCACTGGTGGTGCCTGTTGGGTCGCTGGAAGATCCTGAAACCCATCCTGGGCTTGCACACTATCTGGAACATATGACGCTGATGGGGTCAAAAAAATACCCGCAGCCAGATAGCCTGTCCGAATTTCTCAAGATGCATGGCGGCAGCCACAATGCCAGTACGGCACCGTACCGCACGGCCTTCTATCTCGAAGTCGAGAACGATGCGCTGGAAGGGGCGGTCGATCGTCTTGCTGACTCCATCGCCGCCCCGTTGCTGGATAAAAAATACGCCGATCGTGAGCGCAATGCGGTGAATGCCGAGCTGACCATGGCCCGCTCGCGGGACGGTATGCGCATGGCGCAGGTGAGCGCCGAAACCATCAACCCTGCGCACCCGGGTTCTCGTTTCTCCGGCGGTAACCTGGAGACATTGAGCGACAAACCGAACAGCCCAGTACTTGATGCGCTGCACGCGTTTCGCGATAAATACTACTCCGCCAACCTGATGAAAGCGGTTATCTACAGTAATAAACCGCTGCCAGAGCTGGCCGGCATGGCGGCCAAAACGTTTGGTCGGGTGCCAAATAAAAATATCGACCAGCCGCAAATAAATGTTCCGGTGGTGACGGAGGCGCAGAAAGGCATCGTGATCCACTACGTGCCCGCCCTGCCGCGCAAAGTGCTGCGCGTTGAATTCCGCATTGATAACAACACGGCGCAGTTTCGCAGTAAAACCGATGAGCTGGTGACCTATCTGATTGGTAACCGTAGCCCGGGTACGCTTTCTGACTGGCTGCAAAAACAAGGGCTGGTAGAAGGCATTCGCGCCGACTCCGATCCGGTTGTTAACGGCAATAGCGGCGTGCTGGCGATATCCGCAACCCTCACCGATAAAGGGCTGGCAAACCGTGATGAGGTGGTGGCTGCTATCTTCAGCTATCTCACCCTGCTGCGTGATAAAGGCGTCGACAAGCGCTACTTCGATGAGCTGGCGCACGTGCTGGATCTCGATTTCCGTTACCCGTCCATTACCCGCGACATGGATTACGTGGAGTGGCTGGCGGACACCATGATTCGCGTGCCGGTGGAACACACCCTTGACGCGGTGAATATTGCTGACCGGTATGATGCCGAGGCGGTAAAAGCGCGCCTGGCGATGATGACGCCGGAGAATGCCCGTATCTGGTACATCAGCCCGGACGAACCGCATAACAAAACGGCTTATTTTGTCGATGCCCCGTATCAGGTGGATAAAATCAGCGCTCAAACCTTCACCGACTGGCAGAAGAAAGCCGGAGAGATAGCGTTGCAGCTGCCTGAGCTGAACCCCTATATCCCGGATGATTTCTCGCTGATCAAAACCCCGAAGGACTATCCGCACCCGGCGCTTATCATTGATGAGCCGACGCTGCGCGTGGTGTATACCCCAAGCCGCTATTTCGCCAGCGAGCCAAAAGTGGATGTCAGCGTGGTGCTGCGTAACCCGAAAGCGATGAATAGCGCTAAAAACCAGGTGATGTTTGCGCTCAACGACTATCTCGCCGGTATCGCGCTCGACCAGCTTAGCAACCAGGCGGCCGTTGGGGGAATCAGCTTCTCAACCAATGCCAATAACGGGTTGATGCTCAATGCAAACGGCTACACCCAGCGTCTGCCTCAGCTGTTCCAGGCACTGCTGGAGGGCTATTTCAGCTATACGCCTACGGAAGAACAGTTGGAGCAGGCCAAATCGTGGTATGCGCAAATGATGGACTCTGCGGAGAAGGGCAAAGCTTACGACCTGGCACTCATGCCGGCGCAGATGCTGTCGCAAATTCCCTATTTTCAGCGTGAAGATCGCCGCGCCTTACTGCCCTCTATCACGTTAAAAGACGTGCTCGCTTACCGTGACGCGCTGAAAACCAATACGCGCCCGGAGTTCCTGATTGTCGGTAACATGAGCGAGGAACAGGCCAAAACGCTGGCGGAGAACGTGCGCACTCAGCTCGGCTCGAAAGGCGACGAGTGGTGCCGCAACCAGGACGTACTGGTTGAGAAAAAACAGAATGTGATTTTTGAAAAGGCGGGAAACAGCACGGATTCCGCCCTGGCCGCGGTATTTGTGCCAACGGGGTATGATGAATTCTCCAGTTCAGCGCAGAGTGCCGTGCTGGGCCAAATTATTCAGCCGTGGTTCTATAACCAGTTACGCACGGAAGAGCAGCTTGGCTACGCGGTGTTCGCTTTCTCCATGAATGTCGGTCGTCAGTGGGGGCTGGGTTTCCTGCTGCAAAGCAGCGATAAGCAGCCGGCGTATCTCTGGCAGCGTTATCAGGCCTTCTTCCCGCAGGTGGAAGCAAAACTGCGCGCGATGAAGCCGGAAGAGTTCGCCCAGATCCAGCAGGCCGTTATCGCGCAGGTGATGCAGCCGCCGCAGACGCTGGGTGAAGAAGCCTCACAGCTGAGCAAAGATTTCGATCGCGGTAATCTGAAATTTGATTCGCGTGATAAAGTAGTGGCCGAGATAAAACAGCTGACGCCGCAGAAAGTTGCCGACTTCTTCCATCAGGCGGTGATTAAGCCGCAGGGAATGACCATCCTTTCTCAGGTTTCCGGTAGCCAGAACGGGAAAACGGAGTACGTTAACCCGCATGGCTGGAAAGTCTGGAAGAGCGTCAGCGCGCTGCAGCAATCTATGCCCTGGAGTAAGAAAGAATGACCGATACCGCTGAGTCCCTTGATCCCTTACGTTTACCTCTGCAGGGTGAACGATTGATTGAAGCCTCAGCGGGAACGGGAAAAACCTTCACCATCGCCGCGCTCTATCTGCGCCTGCTGTTAGGGCTCGGTGGCAACGCCGCTTTTCCTCGTCCATTGAGCGTGGAGGAACTGCTTGTGGTGACCTTCACCGAGGCCGCCACCGCAGAGCTGCGCGGCCGTATTCGCGCCAACATCCACGAGCTGCGCATCGCCTGTCTGCGTCAGAGTTCAGATAACCCCCTTTATGCCAGTCTTCTGGAAGAGATTGCCGACAAGCAGCAGGCCGCACAGTGGCTGCTTCTGGCCGAACGGCAGATGGACGAAGCGTCCGTCTTCACCATTCACGGTTTTTGCCAGCGCATGCTGAGCCTGAATGCGTTTGAGTCCGGCATGCTGTTTGAACAGCAGCTCATTGAAGATGAAACCGTGCTTCGCTATCAGGCCTGTGCGGACTTTTGGCGTCGCCACTGCTACCCGTTACAGCGCGATATCGCCGAAGCGGTACACGCGCTGTGGAAAGGCCCTGAGGCGCTGCTGCGCGCGATCGATCGCTATCTTCAGGGAGAAGCGCCGGTAATCAAATCTCCGCCGCCGGCGG
>Ga0256785_1000459_pt1 | contig 12595 bp, 9 predicted proteins | sample MC6MC0936MT_FD_186041 | JGI IMG/M metagenome (GOLD analysis project Ga0256785, IMG submission 186041) | Metatranscriptome of enriched soil aggregate microbial communities from Iowa State University, Ames, United States - MC6-MC0936-MT... | ecosystem: Environmental > Terrestrial > Soil >... | reverse complement strand
GAGCGATCACTTAACCTGGCTGGCGGAAGCGATTATCGACGCGGTGGTGCATCAGGCATGGGTGCAGATGGTGGCGCGCTACGGCCAGCCGAAACACCTGGCCGACCGTGACGGCCGCGGGTTCGCGGTGGTGGGTTACGGTAAGCTCGGCGGCTGGGAGCTGGGCTATAGCTCCGATCTGGATTTAATCTTCCTTCACGACTGCCCGGTTGACGTGATGACCGACGGCGAGCGCGAGATTGACGGGCGGCAGTTCTACCTGCGCCTGGCGCAGCGCATCATGCACCTGTTCAGCACCCGCACCTCGTCGGGCATTTTGTATGAAGTGGATGCCCGTCTGCGCCCGTCCGGCGCGGCGGGCATGCTGGTCACCTCGACGGAGTCCTTCGCCGATTACCAGAAGAATGAAGCCTGGACGTGGGAGCACCAGGCGCTGGTGCGCGCCCGCGTGGTGTATGGCGATCCGCAGCTCAAAACGCAGTTTGACGTCATCCGCAAGGAGGTCATGACCACGCCGCGTGACGGCAGTACGTTGCAGACCGAAGTGCGCGAAATGCGCGAGAAAATGCGTGCGCACTTAGGCAATAAGCATCGCGATCGCTTTGATATTAAAGCAGATGAGGGTGGAATTACCGATATTGAGTTTATTACCCAGTATCTGGTGCTGCTGCACGCGCACGACAAGCCGAAGCTCACTCGCTGGTCGGATAACGTGCGCATTCTGGAACTGTTGGCGCAAAACGACATTATGGACGAGCAGGAGGCGCAGGCCTTAACCCGCGCCTACACCACGCTGCGCGATGAGCTGCATCACCTGGCGTTGCAGGAGCAGCCGGGGCACGTGGCGCTGGACTGTTTCACCGCCGAACGCGCTCAGGTAACGGCCAGCTGGCAGAAGTGGCTGGTGGAACCGTGCTTAACAAATCAAGTGTGATATTATCGCGCGCAAATTGTGAATCTTTCTGGAGTCAGGAATGAAAGTAACACTGCCAGAGTTTGAACGTGCTGGGGTAATGGTTGTTGGGGATGTGATGCTGGATCGCTACTGGTATGGGCCGACCAGCCGCATCTCTCCGGAAGCACCGGTACCGGTAGTTAAGGTCGACACCATTGAAGAGCGTCCCGGCGGCGCGGCAAACGTGGCGATGAACATTGCCTCTCTGGGCGCGCATTCGCGTCTGGTGGGCCTGACCGGCATCGACGATGCGGCCCGCGCGCTGAGCAAGTCGCTGGCGGACGTGAACGTGAAGTGCGACTTCGTTTCTGTTCCGACCCACCCGACGATCACGAAACTGCGCGTGCTGTCGCGTAACCAGCAGCTGATCCGCCTCGACTTTGAAGAAGGGTTCGAAGGCGTTGATCCTGAGCCGCTGCACGAGCGTATCAACCAGGCGCTGGGCAATATCGGCGCGCTGGTGCTGTCTGACTATGCGAAAGGCGCCCTGGCCAGCGTGCAGACGATGATCCAGCTGGCGCGTAAAGCCAGCGTGCCGGTGCTGATCGACCCGAAAGGGACCGATTTTGAGCGCTATCGTGGTGCGACGCTGCTGACGCCAAACCTGTCAGAGTTTGAGGCGGTGGCGGGCAAGTGCAAAACCGAAGAAGAGCTGGTTGAGCGCGGCATGAAGATCATCGCTGACTTCGAGCTGTCCGCGCTGCTGGTGACTCGCTCCGAGCAGGGAATGACGCTGCTGCAGCCGGGCAAAGCGCCGCTGCATATGCCAACCCAGGCGCAGGAAGTGTACGACGTAACCGGTGCCGGTGATACGGTGATTGGCGTCCTGGCGGCGACGCTGGCGGCGGGTAATTCTCTCGAAGAAGCGTGCTACTTTGCGAACGCGGCGGCGGGCGTGGTGGTCGGTAAGCTCGGGACGTCTACCGTTTCGCCTATCGAACTGGAAAACGCGGTGCGCGGTCGTGCCGATACCGGTTTTGGCGTCATGAGCGAAGACGAGCTGAAAGTGGCCGTCGCCGCTGCGCGCAAGCGCGGTGAGAAAGTGGTGATGACCAACGGCGTGTTCGACATCCTGCATGCGGGCCATGTTTCCTATCTGGCGAATGCGCGCAAGCTGGGCGATCGCCTGATAGTGGCGGTTAACAGCGATGCGTCGACGAAACGCCTGAAGGGTGAAACGCGTCCGGTGAACCCGCTGGAGCAGCGTATGATCGTGCTTGGCGCGCTGGAAGCCGTGGACTGGGTGGTGTCGTTTGAAGAAGACACGCCGCAGCGCCTGATTGCCGGTATTCTGCCAGACCTGCTGGTGAAAGGCGGGGATTACAAACCGGAGCAAATCGCGGGGAGCGAAGAGGTCTGGGCCAACGGCGGTGAGGTGATGGTGCTCAACTTTGAGGACGGGTGTTCAACCACCAACATCATTAAGAAGATCCAGAGAGACAGTCAGTAGTCCGTGTGGGCTGATGCCCTCATCCTAACCCTCTCCCACAGGGAGAGGGCGCAAACCTAAAAAAACGGCAACCGAGGTTGCCGTTTTGCATTGATTTTAGGCCTGGTCGTCCACCGGCGGAATCGCCGGTGCCGGCTTCACTTCTTCCGGGGTATTGCGGTTTTCCAGCTCGGTCAGGCGCTGTTCCAGCAGCGCCAGCTTTTCGCGGGTGCGCAGCAGAACCTGGGTTTGCACGTCAAACTCTTCGCGGCTCACTAAATCAAGGCGAACCAACTGCGCCTGCAGCGTCTGGCGGATTTTCTTCTCAACGTCATCACCAAACTCACGAATGCCTTTTGGCATGGACTCGTGAACCTGACGCGCAATTTGCTCAATTTTCTTCGGGTCAATCATAGCGGCTTCCCTTGATAAAACGGTGTTGATGAACATTGTAGCGCGTCATGCTCCAGGATAAAGCAGATTTGTTTGAAGCTTATGCATTGCCCAGGTTAATCAATAGCGTTATAGTTATCTCGCTTATTCTCAGGGCGGGGCGAAATTCCCCACCGGCGGTAAATCAGCTTAACGCTGAAAGCCCGCGAGCGCTTTGGGTAAATACTCAAAGGTCAGCAGATCCGGTGTAATTCCGGGGCCGACGGTTAGAGTCCGGATGGGAGAGAGTAACGATCCAGTCGGGCATGGGCCCGCTCACGTTATCTTTTTGCCGCTTGTACGGCGCTCCTAAGACTGCCCTGATTCTGGTAACCATAATGTTAATGAGGTTTTTTTACCATGAATCAGACGCTACTTTCCTCTTTTGGCACTTCAACTCAACGTGTTGAACATGCACTGGATGCACTGCGCGAAGGCCGCGGTGTGATGGTGCTTGACGATGAAAACCGTGAAAACGAAGGCGATATGATTTTCGCCGCCGAAAACATGACCGTTGAACAGATGGCGCTGACCATCCGTCACGGCAGCGGCATCGTATGCCTGTGTATTACCGAAGACCGTCGTAAGCAGCTCGACCTGCCGATGATGGTCGAAAACAACACCAGCGCTTTTGGTACCGGGTTTACCGTGACCATCGAAGCGGCGCACGGCGTGACGACCGGTGTGTCTGCGGCTGACCGTCTGACCACCGTTCGTGCCGCGATTGCCGATGGTGCTAAGCCGTCCGACCTGCATCGTCCAGGCCACGTCTTCCCACTGCGCGCGCAGGCGGGCGGCGTGCTGACCCGTGGCGGTCATACCGAAGCGACTATCGACCTGGTGACGCTGGCAGGCTTCAAACCTGCGGGCGTGCTGTGTGAACTGACCAACGATGATGGCACCATGGCGCGCGCGCCGGAGTGCATCACTTTTGCGCGTCTGCACAACATGCCGGTGGTGACCATTGAAGATCTGGTGGAATATCGCCAGGCGCACGAGCGCAAAGCCAGCTGAACGTGCTGATGTGAAAAAGCCGGGGAAACCCGGCTTTTTTGTGTCTAGTGGTAGTTGATTTTGAACAGCACGACGGTTTCAAAAGGGCCTGAAACAATGCCCGAACCTTCGGCGTGAGAAAGCTCGGCGGTGTAGGTGGTTTCGAACTGCAGCACCGAACCGGTAAAATCGGCATACTCGTCATACTGATTGAAGGTATAGGGCTGTGTGCCGTTAAGAATACGCAGCTTTAAGCCGTTGCCGATAAGCAGCGCCGTGTCGTTGGCGGTGAGCGTTTTATCGGTATAAAACGAAGAGTCAATCTTAAACCCGTCGGAGCATTGCGCATCCTGCACCTTCGTCGTTTTTACCGAAAACGTGCGGGTTCGCGCGCCCTGGTTCACGATGTCTCGCGCGCTGAAGGTGCCAAAATCGATCTCCTGATTCTCAGGATAAATACTGAACGTTGCCCCGCAGTCCAGCACTTTGATGTTTTCCAGCCCGTTAATATGATATTTAAGGTTTTTCGCATCAGAAAGGGTATTTACGCCCCCTTTGCCGTCAAACTGCACCACGATGTAATCTCGCAGCGTGCTGATATACCCCTGAGGCGGCGCTGCTTTGAGTTTGACGAACAGCCTGAAGCGCGCCACAAAGGTGCGTGAGGTATGAACGTCCCACGGATTCCCCGAACACACGTATTTCTCCCAGCCCATCGCTTTGAGCTGTTCAGGCGTGTAATTGCTCAGGCTGTTGTTGTCCAGACACTGGCGAGTGTCCGCACCGTAGGGTTGGCCGGCGGCATCGTAATCCGCCCCCTCGTAGGTCACGCCCAGCTCGTAGTAAGGATCTGACACGGACGGGTAAGGGTTCACCCAGGCGAACACATCTTCATTCTCATGGTTTGAGGCGGTATTTCTGTCGCAGTAAACCGGGATCTTGATGTCGCTGGATTCCCAAATTTTTTGGCCGATCGTAGCGTTGCTGGGGATCGAAAATTCAGACACCGTTTTGGTTTGCTCAACCGGGCCGTTTTGCGTGCCGAGATAGCAGTTCAGCGCCAGCGCTTGCTTAAGCGGCGACATCACCCACAGCAGAAAGAAAAGCTTAACGAGATGTCGCATGTTGCCCTGCCTTGCGCGGCGTCAGCGTGCATTGGGTTGACCCGGAGCACGTTAAATTGACCTTGCGCAGCGCGCCATAATCATCAATGTACCCGATGGTGTAGCCTGTTCCTTCTGCCGTGCTCAGCGTCAGCGTGCGGGTCGCAAACGGATCGATCATCAGGCTGTCGAAGCCAGGCAGCATGGTTTTGCCGTTGTTGCTAAGCCACGCCAGCGTGACGAAGTACGGCGTAGGGTTATGCAGCGTCATGGTTTTACCCGACAGGGTGATGGCGAGCCGCATTTCCGTTTCCTCTCCGGGCTTTTTGTGAATAGCGTCTGGACGCCAGAACAGCTTGATGCGGCTTTGCATGGCAACCTGCATCACGCTGCGATCGTCTTTCGGGCTCTCGCTTTTAGGCGGCACTTCGCGCAGGTTGAAAAAGAACAGGGTCTCCCTGTCTTTCGGCAGCTCGCGTGTTGCCGGTTGTTTTACCACCCGCACCTGTGATGAGGTGCCTGGTTCAATGCGCTGCAGGGGAGGAAGCACCATAAAATGGCTGTCCTCTTTGCGCCCCTCACCATCTTCAATCCAGGCGAGCGCCAGATAGGGAAGCGTATGGCTCTGGTTTTCAATCGTCAGGCTGCTGGCTTTGTCGCTTTCGGGAAAGACAATTCGCGTGCGATCCAGATTGATCGCCGCGAACGAGGCGCAGGAGCTAGAGAGAAAAAGGGTTGCTGCTAACAGGTGTAATTTCATCATGATATCTACTGGCAGGGCAGCATAAGCTGCGTCGTGTTTTCCAGAGAAGCGGGTAGGGAGAAGCCGCACCGCTGGCCATCCCCCCACGTCACCATAAAATGTTGTTCCGCTTTTACCGCACCCAGCCAGAGATGGCCGTTTTCGGCAACAATGCTGACTTCGGCGCCGGTCTTCTGATCGAGAACTCGCGCGCCGAGCGGCGGCATGCCGGTGGGCGTGCGCAGAATGCCAACAACGTCCAGCCCCTTACGGGTAGCAATTTGTCGATAACCAATGGCTCCCTCGGTCCATGTGGTGCGGATAACGCGACTGTCGACATCAACACCCTCCGGCAGAGCATTGAGATTGACCTGTACACTGGCAGGTAAATAGCTCGAAAAAGCCGGTAGCACGCCGATGCCAAACGCGTTGGTGGCGTCGCGGGACATATTTAATGGGATATTGCCGATGCCTTCCGTGCTGACCATGACGCGCGGCTCGTTGCCATAGCTTCGGCGATGCAGTGCGGCACCCTGGGCAGTCGCGGTGAACGAGCCGTTCCAGCTCGCGCTGACCGAACGGTATTCGTTGGCCTTGTAGCTTCCGGAAAGGTTGAGATCTCCCGTCCCGGCATAGTGCTGATAGGTACCGCTGAGCTGCGCGCCGGCGTCGGGCTTTTCACTTTCCGTACCCGCCGATATCCCCCAGGTGTTATTCCTGTCTGAGGCGTCGTACCAGGAGAGCGTCTGGCGCGTATTGTCACCGTTTCTCAGGTCGTAGCTCAGACGACGATCGGGGGCCAGCGGTACGCTCAGCGAGACATAAACCTGCGTATCATCACCCTGGTCCTGATAATAGGTTTTGCTCCAGGAGGCCGTGACGGCAAGATTTTTCCAGCGACCCAGATCGAAGCTGTAGCCTGCCGTCAGGGTTCCCGTGGTGGAGGAGGCTCTGTCCCACCATGTCTGGCGCAGCATGCCGAGATACAGGTTCAAAGACAGGGCGGGAAGGTACTGGCTGGCGGTAACGCTCAGGGTCTGCTTTTCCGTCTCCTTATTGTCCTGCTCATTTTCAAGAAAACGGGCGTAGCTGAGAAATCGGCTGTCGGAGTAACGGTAGCTCGCAAGCGTAAGCTGGCTGCCGGTGGTGTCGAACCGTTTGCTGTAGTTGATGCGGTAGCTGTATCCCGTCTGTTGAGCTTTACCGTCTGGCTGGCTGGTGGCCTGCGTGACATCAAACGAGAGCGCGCCCAGCACATTCAGGTTTTGTCCGATGCCCGCAGCCAGCGCGCGATAATCATTGCCGCTATTCAGTACGCCGCCGTACAGCGAGGTATTGGACATCATGCCCCAGGATAATTCGCTGCTCAGAAACGCATTGCCTTCAATGCGGTGCGAGCTGTCCTCGCGGGCTTTCCCTCCCGACAGTTTGTAGCGAACCTGGCCTTTGCGGGTAAGGAATGGTACTGACGCCGCAGCAACCTGGAATGTGCTGGTACGTCCATCTTCTTCAGCGACCTTGACGTCCAGGGTGCCCTGTACGGACTGATTGATATCCTGAATCACAAAGGGGCCGGGCGGCACGTTGGTCTGATAGATAATCCGGTCAGACTGGCTGACGGTCACGGTTGCATTGGTCCGGGCGATGCCGGTGATTTGCGGCGCGTAGCCGCGCAGTGACCAGGGAAGCATGCGCTCGTCGCTAATAAGCGAGGCGCCGGTATATGAAAAACCATCGAAAATATCGGACTGAAAATCAGAATCACCCAGCGTCAGCTTTGAACCCAATGATGGCAGAGGGCGAAAAAGGTAAGCGCGGGACAACCGGCCTTCGCTCTGCGAACCCTCATTGGTACGATTAAGGGCATACTGATAATCTCCCCGGAGCCGCCAGGCGCCCAGGTTCGCTCCGGCGGTCCCGTAGGTGTTCACGTTATCGCTGCCTGGCCCTTCATCTGGCTGGTAGCGACTGGCGAAGAGATTGTAATCCAGCAGTACGCCGGAGACGCCGTTGTCCCAGGTTGCAGGCGGCATCCAGTCGGTGGCGCAGTACTTTAGCCAGGCCTGAGGTATGGTTACCTCCAGCGTTTGTGTCGCCTGGATAAACTCGAAATGCATCTGCGGCAGACCGGAAAAATCGACGCAGCCTGTTTTATCGGCAAGCGTGCCGCGGATCTTGTCATCCAGGCCGAAAGTATCAGCCAGGTCTGCCGGAATGCAGACCTCCGTTGTGTCACCTTTTTTTTGCCAGCCCAGCTGCCAGCCAGCGGCAAGCGGGGTTTTATTTATCGAAACGGTAACGAAATAATATCCTGGAGCAATATGACGTTTATCTCTGAACTGTGATAAATCAATATTGCTGCGCTGATCTTTATCGATAGCGTTAATGTTAAACTCAACGGCGAGAAGCGGGTGTGAGATAAGAAAGCCTGCGATGATTAATCCTGGTGAACTGTATTTCATCATTCAGCTCGAAAATAAAATAACCGCAATGGCTGGCAAATATATTGCCAGCCGAAATAAAATTAACGATATTTGCTTATTTATACAGCAATATATAATTCGCGGTTGATTCAACCTGACCGGCCGTTGCTGTTTTACCGTTGACTACTTCCATCTGAGCTTTGAAATGCAGCGTCTGAGTAGAGGAACCTTCTGACAGGTCGACGCTGTTCGCGGAGCCCAGTGTAATGGGGGACTCTGCGTTATTCAGCAGACGAACCCCGACGTTCTGCGCACCGCCGGCATAGGTGTTGCTCATCAGGTTGCTATCGGTGGTGTCGGTTGCGGTGCTGCTGAAGGTCACATCCACCTTGGTGACGGGAGTTGCAGTTTCATCTGCAGCATCAAGCTGGCAGTTTTCCAGGTTAATATCAACCGGTACCGCGGTGGATTTTTTATTCGCATTCATCATCGCCGTGGTGAACTGGCCAAGTTCAATCTCTTTATCAATACTGTCTGGTGCAATATTACACGGTGCGTCAATAATAACGCCCTTAAAGGTGATTTTACCGGAGCCCTGATCGCTTGCCAGTGCAGTGCCAGAGATAAGAGAGGTTAACGCAACCGCTAAAAGTGCTTTTGAAATATTTCGCATGAAATATCCTTTTATGAATAATGTTTAAAATGTATTTGTTTTCGAGGCAGTCGCATTCTAAAACTAATTGTAACGGTCTGTGATTAAAAAATAATTAAAGACTCATTAAGCTTTGATTCATTAATTATTGAAGTGAATGGCTTATGCAGAAAAAGAGAGGGTGAAATGCTAAAAGAGCAGACCAACATGAGATGCTGGTCTGCATTTTTCATCAATTATTGATAATTGATTTTGACAATAATGTCTTTACTGAAGGGGCCGAGAGCAATGGCTTCACCCGGTTTGCGGGTGAGTTCAGCCGTATAATCGTGAGTTAGCGTCGTCACCGTATCATCAGGGTGATAGGTTGCAAAAGGAAGATACTGATTGTACGTCACGTCGCCGTTGGTTTTATCAATGAGACGCATGAGTAAACCATTTCCCATGTCCAGATGCGTATCATCGTAGAGCGTATCGGTGGTGTAAAAGCTGGTCGTTACGTCAAACTGTTCTGAACAGCCTGCAGTGGCATCCCGGATTGTCGAAATGCTAAACGGTGAGGTGAGGGCGCTGGTGCTGACTGCACTCTCCGTAAACTGGCCAAAATTCACAATCTGATTTTCAGGATAGATCCGGATATCCACACCGCAGTCCAGGAAGTGAATATTGGAGAGGCCGGCGATATCGTAATGCAGGTTTTTGGCACCAGGCATGACATTTATTCCGCCAACACCATCAAAGGTAAGTACGGTGACCGAAGGGAATGTGAAGTCAAACTGCTCTTTTGGTACCGCTTTTAACTTTACGTAGAGGCGAAACCGCACGGTGAAAGTGACGTTTTTTTGTATTGTGGTGCCGTTACACGCTGCGACTTTATATTCTCCGTAAAAGTCCTCTTTTTTATCGAGACAGGCGCCGGTATCAATTTTGATATCAGGGGTATCATAGTCAACGCCGTTATAGGTCACCCCAAATGCCAGATAGGGATTGTTGGTCATCAGGCTATCGGTATTATGAAAACTGTCCAGGATATAGGCATATATATTTTCACTCCATGGATCCTGGTCGACCGGCTTAGTGTGATCGCGCGTAGCGTTATCGCAATACACCGTCACCAGCAAATCGCCGCTTTCCCAGATTTTTTGGCCGGCAGGGGCGTTTGCGGGCACGGTGAAAGCCGGCAACGTGGTTGTCACCAGGCTTGCCCCCCCTTTTGAACCTTTATAGCATTCCAGCGCCCATGCGGATGATGAGAACAAACAAAATAATGCGATTGCAGCGAAGCAGATCCTTTTCATCATTATCCCTTTTTCACCGGCTTGCTCTGACAGGTGTTTTGCACCGCATTACAGTTCACTTTAAACATTTCCAGCCCGCCGTAATCTCCGACATAGCCTATCTGAAATTCTGCAGGTAAATTCCGCAGCGTCTGAGAGGCCTGGCCGAAAGGTTCAACCATCACGCTTTCTGCACCCGGTAACAGCGTTTTGCCATTCAGTCCGATATATCCCACAGTGATGTAATAGGGGCTGTAATTTTTGAGTTGCAGACCGTCAGCCGAGCGGGATATGACCACTTTATCCAGCGGCACAAATTGTCCCTCTTTCAGCTCAATGGCTTTTGGCCGCCAGAACAGTTTAAGCCGGCTTTGCATGGCGATTTGCATCACGTTCTTCTGCTCGGCTTTGGGCGGGATCTCCCGCATGTTGTAATAAAACAGCGACTCGCGATCGGCGGGCAGTTTGCTGAGGTTTTGCTGCGCCATCAGGCGAACCTGCGCCTGTTCGTCAGGCTCAATACGCAACAGTGGCGGAATAGGGGAGATAAACTCGCGCGTTTTTTTTCCCTCTTTATCCTCAATCCAGGACTGAGCCAGATAAGGGGCGGTTTTACTCTGGTTCGTCAGTCTGACCGACACGCTTTTTGCTGAGGCGTTGAAAATGATGCGCGTTCTGTCTGGCGATACGGTGGCATGTGCAATACCGCACACGGCCAGCATGTAGATAAGTCCTTTTGTTAAAAAAGTCATGTTCATTTTATTCGTCCTGAATTAATGCACTGTTTTACAAGGTAAAAATATAGCGTCACCGCTAAGGTTACTTTGGTTCGGCGGCGTGATTTCGCAAGCGTTGCCGGACCAGGTGAGACGTAACGTGCTGTTTTCCTGAATCCCGCTGAGATAAGCGAACCCTTCTTCGGCAACCAGCCCGACCTCTTTACCCGTAGCGCTGTCGACGATACTGACGCCCAGGGGCGGGAACTGTCCGTTTTCCTGCCGAATGATGCCGACAATCTGGTAGCCCGTGGTGGCGTTCAGCTTACTGTAACCAATGGCACCTTCGGTCAGCGTGATGAGAATGACGGAGGTTTCAATGTCTACGCCATCAGGCAGCGTGTTGTTGTTAACACGCACCGTTGAGGTGGTGTAGTTGCTGAGTGAAGGCACGACGGCAATACCGAATGCGTTGGTACGCGTGCGCGAACTATTGACCTCAATTCCGGCAACGCCGTCGGCATCGATCATCATGCGGGCGTTATCGGCCGGGCTGTAATCATGCAGGGCTACGCCATGCCGCGTGGCGGTAAGCGAGCCATTCCAGCCCGCGCTGATCGAACGATATTGGTTAGGCTGAACGCTGCCTGAAAGGTTGAGACGTCCGTAGGGGGAATAGTGCTGGTATCCGCCGCGCAATGACGGTTCACCTTCGCGCAAATCGTCTTCCGTCGTCGAGGCAGAGAGGTTCCACGTATTGTTGCGATCGGAGGCGTCATAGTAGGAAGCCATGTGAGACGCGCTGTCGCCGCCCGATCGCTGGTAGCTGTACATAATGCTGCGACTCTGTTCCAGCGGAAGGGTGAAGGAGAAGTAGACCTGATTTTCGTCGCTGTCGTCCCAGCGGACCCGGCTTAGCGCCAGCGATGCGGATAAACCTCTTAAATTGCCAATATCAAAATTGCGGCTCACCGAAAAGGAATAGTTCGTGTTGCTGCTGTTGTCCCAGTAGGTGTTACGAGTGACGTTGAAATAGGTATTTAAGGCCAGAGAATCCAGGTACTGGTTGAAAGAGATAACATAGCTCTCTTTTTCGTTTGTCGTTGAGGTATCGCCGTCCCGGGAGGCGAGATATTCGCTCATTGAGACATATTCTTTATCCGAGAATCGATAACCTGCGAAAGTAATCTGGCTGCCGGTTGCCTCAAAGCGTTTCGCATAGTTCGCGCGATAGCTGTAACCACGCTGTTTATCATTTTTTTCCCGATGCAGCGTGGCCTCAGCGCCCGTCACATCAAAAGATATCGAACCGAGCGAATCCAGGTTGAAGCCGATACCGGTGGTCATGGCCTGATAATCATCAGATGTGAGCATGGTACCGCCATAAAGCGAAACGTTACTTAACCAGCCCCAGGAGAGCTCTCCTGTCCAGAAAAGAGGGTTATTGATGTCGTTATGGCCCGTAGCGGTAGGTTTACCGATGGATGTTTTATAACGCACCTGGCCTTTTCGGGTCAGGAAGGGAATTGAGGATGAACCCACCTGGAAGGTGGTTTTGCGCCCATCTTCCTCTTCGACCATTACGTCCAGCTGTCCCTGGTAGGTTTCACCCAGGTCAGAAATTGTGAACGGGCCCGGCGCGACGGTTGTTTGATAAAGAACGCGGCCAGACTGGGAGACGGTCACTTTGGCATTGGTCTGCGCGATGCCGGTAATTTGCGGAGCATAGCCTTGTAAATCAGGCGGCAGCATACTTTCATCACTTTCCAGCGATGCGCCCGTAAAGTGGAAGGTATCAAAAATATCTGAACTTAAGTCGTACTGCCCCAGCTTCATTTTTGATGACAGCGAAGGGATAGGGCGGTAGAGATAG
>Ga0256785_1000397_pt1 | contig 13799 bp, 15 predicted proteins | sample MC6MC0936MT_FD_186041 | JGI IMG/M metagenome (GOLD analysis project Ga0256785, IMG submission 186041) | Metatranscriptome of enriched soil aggregate microbial communities from Iowa State University, Ames, United States - MC6-MC0936-MT... | ecosystem: Environmental > Terrestrial > Soil >... | reverse complement strand
CAATTTTGATATTTGTGTATTATTGTATATAGTTACCTAAAATAAAAAAGAGAAACACTTTCGTATTTCTCTTTTTTGTAGCCGACGACGAGCATATATCGAAACATTTTGTTGAACATTTGGAACGAATAGCCAACATGTATAAAGATGATTATCCGTTTTAGGATAATACATATTTTTAGTTTAAATAATTCTTTCAATTAGTTTACCAACTGTTTTGTAAATAAAACCAACGGGATAATTAGATAAAACTAAATATCCCCGTTAGCTCATTATAAATTGATTTTTAATGCATGAATCTTTTCAAGCGAAACCTCCAAAATATATCTCTAAAACAGCTTTAAGCATAACTTCACTTTTACTAAAGCAAATGGATTTCCGGTTCAATCTTTTTAAATGCGTACGCAAGGTGAGATTAACTCTTTCGATATGATTGGTTCCAAACCGAACGGTTTTATGAATACATTGAGGAATTAAACTTCTGTAATTTTTTAACCTGTCGGTAAATACAGCCTGCGGATTTGCGTTAAGCACCTTGTCTACAACTTTCTTTAATGTTAAATTGGTTCTTGCACCTACATTAAAACCCACAATATTTTTAGTTTCTCTTTCAAATGCATAAACAATCCAAATACGCTTGCTTTTTGCTTTAACAAATGTGCACAATTCATCTATTTCATAACTACATCCAGGTTTTATTACCGGTAAACTTACAGTATTTGAAATAGTAATTATTCTTTTTAAAAGCGTTGATGCAGATATCTTCAAAATTCTGGCTATACTTCGCATTCCCATGCCTTCTGTAAGCAAAAGTACAATCTGTTTATTTATATGCGAAAAGCAGGCATTATACGTATAATTCTCTACAATAGTTTTACTACAGCTTTTACATTTATAACGTTGTTTCCTAGATCTAGAGAATCCATTTCTTACTAATTTACCAGAGCAGTAAATACATGTAAAATTTCCATCAACACATTTGAAACACGAGGTATTACTATTTACCATTTTAAGTGTTTTAAAACACTTAAATTAATAAAGACGAACAAATGTTCGTCTTTATTTTATAAAAATAAATCATTTATAGCTTATAAAATAAATCATTTATAGCTTATAAAACCAGGTTCTGTAAGGGTTGTAAATTCTATCAACACATCTGATACACTACCACAAAATAAAAACAGGAAAAACGATCTATTAAATCATTTTTCCTGTCTAGTAGCGAAGACGGGAGTTGAACCCGTGACCTCAGGGTTATGAATCCTGCGCTCTAACCAACTGAGCTACCTCGCCATTGGTATTTTATTTCGGATGCAAATATAGCAGTAATTTTAATACCTGCAAAGGAAAATTAGAAATTAAAACATATTTTTTTAAATGAATTTGTTACCTTTCTGTATGTGAACAATTTAAAAATTATTCTTTAATTACTTTTCCTTCGCTGTTTTCGGTTACGTTCACGGTTTTGGTTACACGGTAGTATAAATTTCCTCTTCCGTTCAGGCTTCCGTCAATACCATTAACCGTATTGGTATAGATATTTCCCGAACCCGAAGAATCTACTTCTGTGAAAAAAGCCGACAATTCTTTTGCATTGATATCGCCAGAACTTTTGCTGTTTATTCTTACGGTGTTCGAATTTCCTTCTACCGTAATAGCAGCATCGTTTTCGGTGTTTAAATACAGATCTTCGACCTTTACCCTTAACTCCATTTTATTATTGCCGGTATTGGTCAATGTCAGTTTCGGAATTTCGATCGCGCCCATATTTGTCAGCGTTCCCTTATCGCCGTTCATAGTAATTTCGGTAAGATCTTTAGTCGCCAATGTTACCTTTAAAGGTTCGGTTTGACTAACAATTTCGAAGCCCGGTTTGCGTTTAAGCGTCAATACTTCGTTTACAACGCTTACCTGAACCAACTGGTGCAGATTTGCGTCACCGGTGGTTCTGATCGTATTTTTAAACGGATTGTTCAAAAGTTCAACAATTACCTCGCCTTCTACTACCAATTTGGTATATTTTTGAACTTTACGGTTTTTTTCCTGAACTACACCGTTTCCTTTTATCTTTCTATTTTGCGCATAACTTGTTACGGTAATGATTGAAACAAATAACAATGCTAAAAATTTTCTCATACTATTTAAATATTGTTGGTTAGAAATACATCTTCCGGGAAGATACCGAATACATCTTCGGTAAAATCCAACACTTCGGAATTTACAAAATTATTCTTTAAATCGTTCACGCCCTTTTCCATTAAAAGCGGAGTGGTGAACTTTCTGCTTACTCCCAGAATATGATCGTTTACATTAACCTTAAAGAACAATTTTCCTGCCGGAGTTTTATAATGTATAAATTTTATTATTGAAAAGTTACGTTTTATTACGTTTATTTCACTTAAACAATGCGCTTTAGAAATGTAGCTGTTGCTTGTAAATATTATATTTCCCTTGCGATTGTTATAGGTATATTTATACTGGTTATTTTCTTTTTTACTTATTACTAACGTGCCCATTTCTCTTTTAATACACACAAAGCTATTCATAAATACCCTGAAATGAAACTTTGTTTTTCGTGTTTTTTTTAGTACGGGTTGATACTCCCTACACCTGATATTTTTTTAACGATTTTAAGTCGGTCGTAATTCTTATAATCCAAATTACCCACACCCGAAATTCGCACGTTAATTTCGTCTGACGTATTGACTTTTGCATTACCTGCTCCGGTAATTTCGATATTTGCCAGTTTGTTGGTTAAGCCTTCGGAATTCAGATTCCCCGCTCCGGACATGCTTGCTTTTATTTCGTTACTGATTCCACGCAAACGCACATCGCCAGCGCCGGTTACAAAAACACTTGTGATGTTGTTGAACAATTTTACATTGATTTCACCCGCACCCGAAATATGAAATTCTACGTCTTTTGTCAATGTAATGTTATTTGTTGCTACAGAACCCGCACCTGCAATTACCACTTTCTGTAAATTAGGGTTGTTCATTTTAATGATCAGCGGTGATGATTTTGATTTGTAATAGATTGATTCTTTACTTGAGATATTGATCTGACCGTCATTATTTTCGATTTCCAGATTATCGACCAAAGTTTTATCGCCAGTAATTAAGATTTCGTTTGCAGCAACCGATGAATCCAATTCGATGTTTGCAGAGGAATTATTTGAAACCGCATTGTACGATGCCACCTGTTTTGTTTGGCTGACAATTTCGCCAGACAGTTCTACTTTTTTATTGCACGATAAAGCAAAAACGCTTAAAAATGTAAGTAATAGTAACTTCTTCATTTGTTTTTTCTTTAAAACTACAAAAAAGTATTTACATTTTATAATTGTAATGTGTTATTTAATGTACCACAGATGCACAGATTTAATATTTAGTAATATGATTGACACAAGTTTGATGCCAAAAAAAATATGTTAGGTTTTCGACTCTGTTTGAACTGACGTGGATTTGTAGTGGTAGTAATATCCAGCTTAAGATCTCCTTTTCAGTAACAGATAAACTTCGGTTTCTTTGTACTTTACATCTTGGAAGCCGTGAATCTGACGATTTTTAAAGACAAAAAGTACCAAAAGTCTTTTTTGTTGCGGCGACCTTTTAAACGGTCGAATTAAACTTTTGAAACTACCTGATCGAAACGGTGCTTTGCACCCCGATCAGCTTACGCTTCATGCAGTTATTCGACACTTCCCGATACTCGGGACAGGCTGCTTAAAATGTCATACCGCTATGGATTCGTGAGGGCTGATTTATTCTTTTATTAGGTTTGGAATTATTAACCATGGATTTATAGGTTATCGACAGAGCTCCGACTGATAGTTTTAAAAAGATTCCTCCTACAGCCTGTGCTGAGCTCGTCGAAGCATCGGAATGACAAACTGGATGTAAAAATCTTTTATAAAAACAAAACCCTTTCATAAGAAAGGGTTTGCGTATTTAAACGGTTAAAGCCAAGCGCTTCATTAAGTTTTTGTCTAAAGCGTGTTTCACGAAATCTCTGTCAACTTCGAATTCTGTTGTATCAGAACCCGGCAGATCGTACATAGGATCGGTTAAAACGGCTTCGCATAACGAACGCAGTCCGCGTGCTCCTAATTTATATTCCAAAGCTTTGTCTACAATGTACCAAAGTGCATCTTCGGTAAAGGTTAATGCAACACCATCCATTTCGAACAACTTCTGATATTGTTTTACCAATGCATTTTTAGGCTCGGTTAAGATAGAACGCAATGTGTCGCGATCTAACGGATCCATGTGTGTTAATACCGGTAAACGACCTATGATTTCGGGAATCAATCCAAAATCTTTTAAATCTTTAGGTATAATGTATTGTAACAGGTTGCTTTTATCTGCCTTTTCGTTTTCTTTAGAAGATCCGAAACCAACGGCATGAAAGTTTAAACGTTTGGTTATGATTCGTTCGATACCGTCAAAAGCGCCACCTGCAATAAACAAGATATCCTGCGTATTAACTTCGATAAACTTCTGATCCGGGTGCTTTCTTCCACCCTTTGGCGGGACATTTACCACAGAACCTTCTAAAAGCTTTAACAGCGCCTGTTGCACACCTTCCCCACTTACATCGCGGGTTATAGACGGATTGTCGCTTTTACGGGCAATTTTATCAATTTCATCGATAAAAATAATACCGCGTTGTGCTTTATCTACATCATAATCTGCAGCCTGTAACAATTTGGTTAAAATACCTTCTACGTCTTCGCCCACATAACCTGCTTCGGTTAAAACGGTAGCATCAACAATAGCCAAAGGCACATTTAACATGCGGGCAATGGTTTTTGCAACCAGAGTTTTACCGGTTCCGGTTTGCCCAACTACAATGATGTTACTTTTTTCTATTTCAACATCGTTCTTTAAATCAACCTGTAACAAACGCTTGTAATGGTTGTAAACCGCTACCGAAAGTACTTTTTTGGTTTGATCCTGACCAATTACGTATTGATCTAAAAACGCCCTGATTTCTTGAGGTTTTCTTAATAAAACATCATCTGACAATCCTGATTCGTTTTGCGATTTTAATTCTTCTATTACAATGCCGTGTGCCTGTTCTACACAGTGATCGCAAATATGCGCATCTACACCGGCAATTAAGATATTAGTTTCGGCTTTTGGCCGTCCGCAAAAAGAACAGTTAAATCCTTCTTTCATTATTTACTTTCTCTTGTTAAAACTTCATCGATCATTCCGTATTCCTTCGCCTCGTCTGCACGCATCCAATAGTCGCGCTCTGAATCTTTATACACTTTATCGTACGGATTTTTAGAGTGTTTTGCAATGATCTGATATAATTCTTCTTTTAATTTCAACATTTCTTTCAGGTTGATTTCCATATCTGTTGCAACACCCTGTGCCCCGCCCGACGGCTGGTGGATCATTACGCGAGAATGTGGTAATGCCGAACGTTTACCATCGGCACCGGCACATAACAATACCGCACCCATTGATGCTGCCATACCTGTACAGATTGTAGCTACATCGGGCTTAACGAATTGCATGGTATCGTAAATCCCTAAACCTGCGTAAACACTTCCTCCCGGTGAATTGATATAGATTGAGATATCTTTAGAAGCATCAACACTTTCTAAAAACAGCAACTGTGCCTGAATGATGTTTGCTACGTAATCATCTACACCCGACCCAAGGAAAATGATACGATCCATCATTAAACGCGAGAAAACGTCCATTGACGCGATGTTCATAGGGCGTTCTTCGATAATGTAAGGCGTCATACTGCCTGTTGGTGTCATGCTGCCCACGATTTTATCGTAGTACATATTATTTACCTTATGGTGCTTTGTAGCGTATTTTTTAAATTCTTTTCCGTAATTCATATTTTTACTTTCTATAAGTTATAAAAAAACAAGCGTCGAAACAAACAGTTCGACGCTCAAATATACTTAAATTTTCGCAGAAAATTATTCTCCGTAAACCTCTTTAACGAAATCTTTGTAAGTTACTTCTTTTTCACTTCCGCTTACTTTTTCAGTAAACAATTTCATCATTTTATCGTTCATCAACTGCTCAGAAATACGTTTTACTTCTTCTTGGTTTGATAAAACGCGCGATACGATATTGGTTACATCGTCTTCTGACGGTTCTAACCGACCGAACTGTGCCATTTGATCTTTGATTAAACCTGAAGTATAATCTTTGATCTCGTCAAAAGTAATCTGTAAACCGTTATCGGTAATAATTCTACCTTCGATTAACTGGTAACGCAATCCTTTTTCAGATTTTGTGTATTCTTCTTCTGCCTGCTCTACAGTTAAATCTGTTTCACCTGCCGTTTGCAACCATTTGATTAAAAATTCTTTCGGTAAATCGAATTTTGTATTGTCAACCAATGCTTCAACCGCATCGTTCATGAATTTTTGATCTGCCTGTTGTGCGAATTGTTTTTCGGCATCTTCTTTAATACGTGTTTTTAACTCGTCTTCCGAAGTTACTTTACCTTCACCAAACAATTTATCAAAAAATTCCTGGTTTAATTCTGCTTTTTCTTTAGTTGAAATTTCTTCGATAGTAAACGTTACTTCAACATCCAATCCATGAATTCTATCGTGCTCTACTTTTAAAACGTCCATTAATTTATGGTCGTCTTCAAACAAACCTTTTGTAGAAATGGTAACCTCATCGTTTACTTTTTTACCGATGAATTTCTTTTGATTTGTTTTTGTACGGATATCTGCAACGTTGATTGTTGTTTCGTTTTCGATACCTTCTTCCTGGTTAGAAACTTTTACGCGGATATCGTCACCTTCTTCAACTTTTTCTTTAGAAATTAATTTTCCGTATTGTTTCTGAATGTATTCAACCTGTTCGTTTACCATTGCTTCATCGGCAACGATTTTATATTTTGCAGCTGTTTTAGCAGCATCTAAATCAACAGTGAATTCCGGAGCTAAACCTAATTCAAAATCAAAACTTAATGTATCAGCATCCCAATCGATATCTTTTGCAACAGGAAGCGGATTTCCTAAAATATCCAACTTTTCTTCGTTTAAATAATTACTTAAACTTTCCTGTAACATTTTGTTCACTTCGTCGAACATAATTGCCTGTCCGTATTGTTTTTTCACCAATGCAGCAGGTACCTGACCTTTTCTGAAGCCCGGGATATTCGCGTTTTTTCTGTAATCTTTAAGAACTTTTTCAACGTTCGCAGCAAAATCTTCTTTTGCTAAATCAATTGTAATAACTGCGTTTAACGCATCTACATTATTTCTTGTGATATTCATTGTAAATTTTGTTTCTAACTAAAATTGGCTTGCAAAAATACATTATTTTTACAAGCCAATCAAATTTTTAAATAATTGAATATTAATTATTAGTAAAATTAATCTTCGCTGCCTATCCCTCCTACTATTGACTGAACAATAGACAAAACCAAACTGAATAACAGTGCAGGCCAGAAACCTTCTACATGAAAGCCGCCAACGATATAACCGCACAACATTATTATTAAAGCGTTGATAACAAAAAGGAACAAACCTAATGTTAATATGGTTACCGGAATAGATATTAACTGCAATATTGGTTTAACTATAAAGTTAAGCAATGCCAGTACAATTACAACGATTATTGATGAGCCGAAACCATCGACACTTATACCCGGTAAAAAATTCGCCAGCAGATAAACAATTACTGCCGTTACAATTAAATTGATTAAAATTCTCATAGCTTATAATTTTAATTTGATGCTTTTATTGTTACACCAGGATAATTACCTGGAACCAGTAGCGGCAACTGTGCTTTGTAATGTTCGTTGATTACTTTAACTATTTCGTTAGCCACAAATGCATAACCACGCGGGTTAGGATGCACACCATCTAAAGAAAACAATACTTTATTCATGTTTTCCGTACCTTTAAAGTAATCTTCGGTGTACCATTGTCCGTCGCCTAAACGAATACCTCCGGTTAAATATCTCATAATGGCATTCATATCTGCAACCGCAAGTTTTTTAGAACGCGCAGCCGACCAGATTGCATCGTTAAACTTATCGGTAGCTGTTTTAATTTCTCTTTGTTCAGAAGGAATCAACACATATTTATCTTCTAAAGCAAAAGTTACACCTATTTTGCTGAATAATTCTTTGTAAGGTGATGGAACATTTGCAAAAATCGGGGCAGTTGATGTGGTACCTATTACCGAACTTGTACCCAATACAAACAAATCGTTTTGAGAAGCATGACGTACCTGTCCGTATAATTGTCCTAATAATCCTGCAATTGGCGCCAATTGCTGATTTTGTGAAGCAACTGCCGTAATTTGCTGTGATAAGTCAGTTAATGTTTCATCTTTAATCAACAGGGCATTTCCTTCTGTTTTAGAAAATGTATTAATACGGTTACCCTGCCCCAAAGCGGTAAGAATTTGTTTTAAAGGACCTAATAACTGTGTATTCAATTGATCAATCGTTGCGGCACCACCTAAAGCTTCTACCGTTAGCGGATTGTAAGGAACTGTTGTAAAATGTGGAATAGACGTTACATAAGGAATGGTTGCAACCACACCTTTAGCACCTTTGCTTGTTAATGTATTGGTTATTGTTGTGTAAACCGATGCAAAAACCTGCGGATCGGTAATATCATTACTTCCGTAAGTAGAAGGGTCCATATTACCTTCTTGATTTACACCCACACCACCTGATAAAGCATAAGCCAACACATCGTTAGAACCAATCCAGTTTGTAAAAAACGTCGGATTCATACTCATTGCATCGCTTAAAACCGTTGTATTAGGGCTGGTAGCATGACGTACAAAGTAAGGATTTGCCTTTCCTGTAGCTAAATTAGCTAAATTACCATAACCCGGAGCTAGTAAATGGAACGATTTTGCTCCAGGAACCCCCATGTTATTATAAGCTTTAGCTTGTAAGTTACTGATTTCTATGGTTGGTGTTCCTTTTAGATTCTGAGGACCACCTGTTGACATGTTTATAATTAATCGGGTAGCAGTTGCCTGCTGACCCATTAGTAACAACCCTCCCAAATCATTGGTATCATCGCTGAACGATGGTTGTGAAAACGCACCACCACCAACTACAGCAAACTGCTTTGCCAGTAAATTAGGAAACGAATACTGCTGACCCGAACGATACACCGTTCCGTCCATATAACCCGAAGTCAATGAATTTCCCAATGCAACGTAGGTTGTAAAATCGGCATCGCCTTTAGAGTATGTTTCGTTTGTAACCTCGTTTTCAAAATCTGGTTCACAAGCAGCAAAACCAATTGCACATGCTGCTAAAAGTATAGATTGATATTTTTTCATAATGATCGATTAAAAGTTGTATGATAAACCTAAACCTAAAGAATATGCCGATGAGCGATAATCACCACCAAAAGAAACATGCGTACCGTCTTCTATATAATGATCGTACGAGTTTTTGGTTTCTTTAAAGTGTAATGCGCTTGCAGCAAAATCGATTCCGAATTTAGGTGTAACCTGATAAGTAAAACCTACAGTTCCTGCCAAAGCATCGTTACGAGGGGTTTCTGGTGCAAAATATCCATCCTGTACCGGCGATATATCATAATAACCACCTACACGTGCAGAGAATTTTTCAGAAGGTGCAAATTGCAGACCTCCACGCATTGTTCCACTGCTTTTATAGTTACGAGGATTAACCGATGTTGGGATTGCAGGATTATCAAAATCAATAACCAAATTATCATATGCTTTCCAGAACGTGTGGTTGTAATCTACAGCAGCCAACCATTTTTTGTTGATCTGATAAGAGAAACCAATTGTCAATTCAGCAGGTAACGGCATGGTAGCATCGAACTTTCCGTTGGTATATGTTCCACCCAAAAAGCTTGGCATATCATGAAACTTCGCATCGCCACCTTCAACCTTCATATCGATTTGCGAACGGTAGTTCACACCAAAAGTAACATAATCATCCAAACGTGCAGTTACCCCAAGGTTGTATCCCCAAGCACTTACACCTGCAGCATCAATGGTAACATCAGAACGATTTCCGTTTTCATCTACCATACTTCTTGAAAGATTTCTGTTGAAGGTTACTCCTCCACTTACATAAATCAATCCGGCACCCACACTGATATTATCGGTAATTTTGTACGATACGGTAGGTTGAACGAATATTGCCTGTAAATCGATATTGTTTACCAAGTGCGATCCCGGCCAGTCACGATCCCACTCTACAGAACTTCCGTACGGAGTATAAACAGCCAAACCGACAGAAAAACGATCGGTAGCCTGATAATTTCCGTAGAAATAAAACGGAGTTCCCGTATTTGTTGTGGAATTTGACCAGTTATAGATAGAATTTTGAAACTTTACGTTAGATACCAACGCTGTGGCACCTGCAGAAAAACTCCATTTTTTTTTTAAAAAAGTACCACTCGCAGGGTTAAAGAACATACTTTCGGCGTTTTGACCGATAACGGCAACACCTGTATGACCCATTGCCAACTGACGCTGACCCTGCATACTAATGCGGTAGCCGCCGGCAAATGTGTTGGTAGCCAAGAGCGATAATAAAGAAATAGATAAAATTTTCTTCATAACTAAACTTTTATTTATGTTAGTATCCCAAATATAGGACATTTTACAAAAGTTTAAAAACCCTTGAAGAAAATTACATAATTATTAATTATTTGTTAAATACTAACAGAATTAATTGTTATGCGCGCATATTATTTTAAAAAATCGATTGAATTGTCAAAGAATTCGGTTGGATTGTCGGCATGCAACCAATGTCCCGCATTTGAAACCGTTTGAATTACCGCTTTTGGAAAATGTTTGCGTATTAATTCCGCATCTTCTTCTGTGATATAGTTTGATTTGCTACCGCGTAAAAACAAAACCGATCCGTTAAAAACATCAGAATCCTTTAAAGCTTCGCCAATTGCTTCTTCATCGTTATTGAACGCATCTAAATTAAAACGAAAGCCTAATTGTTGCGGAGTTATTCGGTACACGTTTTTCATTAAAAACTGCACAACTCCGGATTCGGTTACGTACTTTTCAATGGTTTCCTGAACATCGTTACGTGAAGGATTGGTTGAAAAATCAACAGCATTTAAAGCCGCTATTACATCTTGATGGTGTGGTGTGTAATATTTAGGCGAAATATCGGCAACGATTAATTTATTCACCAATTCTGGATATGTTACCGCTAAAAACATAGCAACCTTTCCACCCATTGAATGTCCGATAACATCAACTTTATCCAGATTATTTGCTTTGCAATATGCCACAATATCATCTGCCATTGCCTGATAGTTGAATGTATCAGAATGAAAACTGCGTCCGTGATTACGTAAATCCAACAAATGTACAGCAAAACCGCTTTCAGCATATTTTGCACCCAAGGTTTTCCAGTTATCACTCATTCCTAAAAAGCCATGCAATACAAGTAATGGTTTTCCCGAGCCTTCTATTTTGGCATATAATAAATTGTTCATTCTTTTATGGTAAATCAATTACTACAAATATACAACGATTGTGACCAAAAACTATATTTTATTAATGTAGTTCTTTCTAAAATAAAAGTGTCATCTGTGAAACTTTTTGACAGAAAAAATCTAATATAACTTGTTGATCAAAATAAATATCGTAATATTTCGATATTAAAATACAGAAATGGGAGCTACAAAAACAGAACACTTTACAGACAAACAAAATCAAATTGCAACAATCGCAAAAGCATTAGGACATCCTGCGAGAATTGCAATTATTGAATATTTATTGAAAGTAAACCAATGTATTTGTGGAGATATTGTTAATGAACTTCCGTTGGCTCAACCGACAATTTCACAACATTTAAAAGAGCTAAAAAGTGCCGGACTGATAAAAGGAACTATCGAAGGAAACTCTATTTGCTATTGTATTGATGAAAATACTTTTAGCATTTTGAAAAGCTATTTTTCTAACATTATAACAACTGTAAATAATCAAAAATGCTGTTAGCATTTTTTTAATCATCATTATCGCAATATTGCAATAAAACAAAATACTGATTTTATGAAACTATCAAAACTAAAAACAATTCTACCAACATTGGAAAATGTAGCATTTCAATTGGAAAACGAAACTTTTGTTCCTGAACATTTTCACGTTACAGAAGTCGGACAAATAACTAAAAAATTTATTGATTGCGGAGGAGTAATCAGAACCGAAAGTGTGATAAATTTCCAGCTTTGGAATGCCAACGATTTTGAACATCGCTAAAAACCAACGAAATTACTTAACATCATCAAACTTTCTGAAGAAAAATTGTCAATCGGAGATTTTGATATTGAAGTTGAATATCAAACTCAAACCATTGGTAAATTCGATTTGGATTTCAACGGAAATCATTTCTTATTGAAGAACAAAACAACCGCTTGTTTAGCAGAAGATGCTTGTGGAATCCCAACCGAAAAGCAAAAGAAAAACCTATCTGAACTTACGACTTGTTCACCCAATTCCGGTTGTTGCTAAAATGAAAGAAAAACTCATTAAATACAAGAAACCCATCATAATCACAACATCTGTTATTGTGTTGCAACTCATTTTCGGATTTGACCCGAAATTTTGCATAATCAATATCATTTGGTTACTCGTTTAAAAACATGACAAAGAAAATTTTAGTGCTTTGCACAGGAAACAGTTGTAGAAGTCAAATAGCCGAAGGTTATTTACGACATTTCGCAGGTAATAAAGCTGAAATTTATAGTGCAGGAGTTGAAACACACGGAGTAAATCCAAAAGCAATTGAAACAATGAAAGAAGACGGAATTGATCTTTCAAAACACACTTCTAACAACATTGACGAATATTACAATATTGATTTTGACTTTGTGATCACAGTTTGTGACAATGCAAAAGAACGCTGTCCTTTCTTTCCGACAAAAGCCAAAAAGTATCATCATAATTTTTCTGACCCAGCAAAAGCAATAGGAACTGATAAAGAAATTAAAGAACAATTCCGAAAAGTGAGGAACGAAATAAAAGAATATGCTAAACATTTTATTTCGGAAAACTTTCAAAATGAAAAATAAAAGCCTGTAATAAACTACAGGCTTTTATTCTTTTAATTTATCCTCTTAATTTTTGATTGTACAGACACACCACATTTTCCAATCCTAAATAAATAGCTTCGGAAATTAATGCGTGACCAATAGAAACTTCTAACAAACCGGGAATATTCTGTTTGAAAAACTCGATATTATCCAAACTTAAATCATGTCCGGCGTTAATTCCTAAATTTAAACTATTTGCCAGTTCGGCAGCTTTGGTGTAAGGTTCAATTGCCTTTAAATTTCCTAAACCGTACTGGTGTGCAAAAGCTTCGGTATATAATTCAATGCGGTCGGTTCCTGTTTCCTTCGCCCCTTCGATCATACTTAAAACCGGATCAACAAAAATAGAAGTTCTTATTCTGTTGCGTTTAAATTCGGCAATTACCTCCTTTAAATATGCCTGATGTTTTACGGTATCCCAACCGGCGTTCGATGTAATGGCATCAACAGCATCGGGCACCAAGGTAACCTGCGTAGGTTTGCATTCTAAAACAAGGTTCATAAAATTATCCATCGGGTTTCCTTCAATATTATATTCGGTATGCACCACAGACACCAAATCACGCGCATCCTGATAACGCACATGTCGTTCATCTGGTCGCGGATGCACCGTAACACCCTGCGCACCAAAACGCTGAACATCGGCAGCAACCTTTAACAAATCGGGAACGTTACCACCGCGCGCATTACGCAATGTGGCAATTTTATTGATATTTACAGATAATTTTGT
>Ga0256785_1000396_pt1 | contig 13809 bp, 29 predicted proteins | sample MC6MC0936MT_FD_186041 | JGI IMG/M metagenome (GOLD analysis project Ga0256785, IMG submission 186041) | Metatranscriptome of enriched soil aggregate microbial communities from Iowa State University, Ames, United States - MC6-MC0936-MT... | ecosystem: Environmental > Terrestrial > Soil >... | reverse complement strand
TTCTATTTCGATCATCAAATAACCCTCCTTCAAAACGTCGAAACCTCAATTAGATTCTATTGCTAATTGAAATTCCCCCATGTATACGTTCCCGTTTTGTGCACAACAACTGGAATAAATTCTCTGTATGAACTCTAAAAAATTAGTATCATATCCATTATAGACGCTTGATACAACTTCTATACAGAAAAATTAAACACGACGGCGTTTTGGTGGACGGCATCCATTATGAGGAACAGGTGTAACGTCTTTGATTGCAGTTACGTCAAGACCAGCAGCTTGAAGTGCACGGATAGCAGCTTCACGGCCTGCACCAGGTCCTTTAACTGTAACTTCTAAAGTTTTCATACCATGTTCGATAGATGTCTTTGCTGCAGTTTCAGCTGCCATTTGCGCTGCGAATGGAGTAGATTTACGAGAACCTTTAAATCCAAGCGCACCAGCACTTGACCATGAAATTGCATTACCATGAACATCAGTGATTGTTACGATCGTATTGTTAAAAGTTGAACGGATATGAGCGATCCCAGATTCAATATTCTTTTTAACACGACGTTTACGTGTATTAGTTTTACGTGCCATTTAAATAACCTCCTTTGCCGATTACTTCTTCTTGTTCGCAACAGTCTTACGAGGACCTTTGCGTGTACGAGCGTTGTTTTTCGTATTTTGTCCACGAACCGGTAAACCACGACGATGACGTAATCCGCGGTAGCAGCCGATTTCCATTAAACGCTTAATGTTAAGAGAAATTTCACGGCGAAGATCACCTTCAACTTTTAATTTGTCGATGATGTCACGGATTTTGTTTAATTCGTCTTCTGTTAAATCACGCACACGAGTATTTTCAGAAACACCTGCATCTGCTAATACTTTTTGTGCAGTATTTTTACCAATACCATAAATGTAAGTTAAAGAGATAACTACACGCTTTTCACGTGGAATATCTACACCAGCAATACGTGCCATATTTTAGCGCACCTCCTTCAGATTAACCTTGTTTTTGTTTATGTTTAGGGTTTTCACAGATAACCATAACTTTTCCGCGTCTACGGATAACTTTGCACTTTTCGCAGATCGGTTTAACAGATGGTCTTACTTTCATTATCCTAACCTCCTTAATGGTACGGAGTGCAAGCTGATTATTTAAAGCGGTAAGTAATTCTTCCGCGTGTTAAGTCATATGGAGAAAGCTCAACAGTCACCTTGTCACCCGGAAGGATTCGAATGAAGTGCATTCGAATTTTGCCAGAAACATGAGCTAGCACAGTATGACCATTTTCTAATTCTACCTTAAACATTGCATTTGGCAAAGTTTCAATTACTTTACCTTCAATTTCGATTACATCATCTTTGGCCATCGGTCTCGTCTCCCTTCTCTATTCAGAATAGCGTTCGCCAATACATAGTAGGGCGCATTGGGTCAATTCTTCATACGTAATCCTGCAACCTTACAATTTTAACATAATGAGTAGCATTCTGTCCTCTAGTAACTATTACAAATTACAAATATTTCGGATTAGAATGGGTCTAGTAATAAAATACTAAATTTTAGTTAATATTTCAAAACCTGTTTCAGTGATCGCAATCGTGTGCTCAAAATGTGCACAAAATTTCCCATCCACTGTAACAACCGTCCAATCGTCAGCCAATGTTTTTACATACCGGCTTCCGGCATTCACCATCGGTTCAATTGCAAGGACCATACCAGGCTTTAATACAGGACCTTTGTTTGGTGGACCAAAATGAGGAATATCAGGATCCTCATGTAAGTCTTGCCCTACTCCGTGCCCTACATACTCACGTACAATAGAAAAGCCATTTGCTTCCACATACTTTTGTATCGCATGGGAGATGTTCGAGAGTCGCTCGCCCGGTTTAGCTTCCTTTAAGCCTTGATAAAGTGACTCCTCTGTTACGTCGAGTAGACGTTGGGAATTTTCATCAATCTTACCTACAGCATAGGTCCAAGCTGAATCACCATGATAATCATTATATTTAGCACCGATATCGATACTAATGATATCGCCCTCATGAAGGACGCGGTCACCAGGAATTCCATGAACAAGTTCATTGTTCACACTTGTACAAATACTGCCGCGAAAACCATTATACCCTTTAAACGAAGGAATAGCATCCTTGCTGAGGATAAACTCTTCAGCAATTCTGTCCAATTCACGCGTTGTCATACCTGGAGCGATATGTTTCTTTAACTCCTGATGAGTCAAAGCAACTATTCGACCAGCTTCCCGCATGATGTCAATTTCCTTAGGGGTTTTACAAATGATCATTCAGCTAAGCCCCCAAGTAATTCCTCGATATCAATAAGTACTTTACTAATATCTTGTTGACCATCAATTGTGCGTAAATAACCCTTATCCTCATAAAAAGCTAATAATGGTGCAGATTGCTCGATGTTAACGTCTAAGCGATTTTGAACTGTTTCTGCATTATCATCTGCTCTTTGGTACAGCTCCCCGCCACAGCGGTCGCAGACACCCTCTTTTGCAGGAGGATTAAAAACTAGATGATAAGTAGAGCCACAGTCCTTGCAAATCCGTCTTCCAGTCAAACGATCCATTAAAATACTTTTATCCACGTCGATATTAATCACATAGTCAATCTTTTTAGTTAGATCAGCTAATAGATTCTCTAACGCTTCTGCTTGTGGTACAGTCCTAGGAAAGCCGTCTAGTAAGAATCCCTTCTGACAGTCATCTTTACTTAAACGTTCACGTACAATGCCGATTGTTACTTCATCAGGAACAAGTTCGCCTTTGTCCATGAAAGATTTAGCTTGTAACCCTAGTTCGGTTCCTTCTTTCATCGCTGCACGGAACATATCTCCAGTAGAGATATGAGGGATGCCGTATTTTTCGACGATTCGTTCAGCTTGAGTACCTTTACCTGCACCAGGTAGCCCCATTAAAACTAAATTCACACGTGTTCCCCCTCGTGCTATAAATAGGTTTTAGGGAACAATAGTCCCCAAAACCATTACTTTATAAATCCTTTATAATGACGTTTAACCAGTTGAGCTTCAAGCTGTTTGTACGTGTCAAGCGCAACGCCGACAACGATCAAAAGACTAGTTCCTCCAATTTGAGCCGATTGCGGTAAGTTCGCTATTTTAATAAAAATAGTTGGAAGTACTGCAATGATGGTTAGGAAGATCGCACCAACAAAAGTTAATCGATATAATACGCGAGTTAAGTATTCCTGCGTGCTCTTACCAGGACGGATTCCTGGGATGTAGCCGCTTTGCTTCTGTAAGTTCTCCGCTGCTTGTTCAGGGTTAACTTGGATAAAAGCATAGAAATAAGTGAACGCGATTATTAATACTGCATATAGCGTCATCCCAATTGGATGAGAATAATCTAGGTTTCTGTTAATCCAAAGCGTTACATCATTTGTTGGAAAAAATGATGCAACTGTTCTTGGTGTTACAATGAATGAAACTGCGAAGATGACAGGGATTACACCTGCAGCGTTAACTTTTAACGGCATGTGAGTTGACTGTCCTCCAACAGGATTCTTTCCTGCAACAACACGTTTTGCATATTGAATTGGAATTTTACGATTGGCTTGTTGGATGAAAATAACACCAACAACAATTGCAATAATAGCGAGTACTATTAATACAACAGTTACAATACGTATAAATAAGGCATCTCCTGCGTTTTCAAATTGCTGAACATAAATTTGATTAATGGTTGAAGGCATACCAGCTACGATCCCTGCAAAGATGATAATGGAAATACCATTTCCAACACCCTTTTCAGTGATCTGCTCACCTAACCACATCAAGAAAGATGTACCAGCAGTAAGTGTAACGGCAATCAGTAGATACGTACCAATTCCAGGACTTTCAATCAAACGGCCACTTGCTAAGTTATTAAAGCCGTATGACATACCTAATGCTTGGATAAATCCAAGCACAACAGTGAAATAGCGAGTGAATTGAGCAATCTTCCGACGCCCAGATTCACCTTGCTTGGACCATTCCGTAAATTTAGGAACAACGTCCATTTGTAACAACTGAATGATAATGGAAGCTGTGATATACGGCATAATACCCATTGCAAAGATGGAAAATTGTTTCAATGCTCCACCGCCAAAGGTATTTAAAATACCGAAAACACTAAGCTTATCCTGACTAGCAAGAACATCAGCATTAACATTCGGTACAGGAATAAATGTACCTAGTCGAAAGACGACTAGCATTAAGAGGGTGAATAAGATCTTACGTCGTATATCACCCACGCGCATAAAATTGGAGATTGTCTGGAACATTAGATCACCTCAGTAGTTCCACCAGCAGCTTCGATCGCTTCCTTAGCAGCAGAGGAGAATTTGTGAGCTTTTACAGTCAACTTTTTCTCTACGTTCCCTTTAGCAAGAATCTTGATTCCTGCTTTTTCGTTACTTACAACGCCTGTTTCGATAAGAAGTTCTGGAGTAACTTCTGTACCTTCTTCAAAGCGATTTAATGCATCAAGATTGACAACAGCATATTCTTTGCGGCTGACATTAGTAAATCCGCGTTTTGGTAGACGACGGAATAAAGGTGTTTGACCACCTTCAAAACCTAAACGTACACCACCGCCTGAACGAGCATTTTGTCCTTTATGACCTTTACCCGCGGTCTTACCTTGACCAGAACCGATACCACGTCCTAAACGTTTACGCTCTTTACGAGAACCTTCGGCAGGTTTTAATTCATGAAGTTTCATATTGGCACCTCCTTATGAAAGAAAAGAATCAATTATTGTTCTTTAACTGTTACAAGGTGAGCAACTTTGTTAACCATACCGCGAATCGCAGCGTTATCTTGATGCTCAACTGTTTGATTTAACTTACGTAAACCTAATGCAGTAACTGTCGCGCGTTGGTCCTCAGGGCGACCAATTACACTACGGTTGAGGGTAATTAAAAGTTTATTCGCCATTTGATTTCCCTCCTTATCCTAACAGTTCTTCTACTGATTTACCACGTAATTTAGCTACGTCTTCAGCGCGTTTTAATTGTTTTAAACCGTCAATAGTTGCACGAACCATGTTGATCGGTGTGTTAGTTCCTAATGATTTAGAAAGGATATCAGCAACTCCACCTAATTCAAGAACGGCACGAACTGGACCACCAGCGATAACTCCTGTACCTTCAGAAGCAGGTTTTAGAAGGATTTCACCAGCACCAAAGCGACCAATTACTTGGTGAGGAATTGTTGTTCCGACCATAGGTACTTCGATTAAGTTTTTCTTTGCATCTTCGATGGCTTTACGAATAGCATCAGGTACTTCTTGTGCTTTACCAGTACCGAAACCAACGTGACCGTTTTTATCGCCTACAACAACAAGGGCTGTGAAGCGGAAACGACGTCCACCTTTAACAACTTTCGCAACACGGTTAACCGTGACTACGCGTTCTTCTAGTTCAAGTTTGTTTGGATCAATACGACGCATCTTTTTGTGTCCCTCCTTTGTCTTTTAGAATTGTAAGCCGTTTTCACGGGCAGCATCAGCTAATGCTTTAATACGTCCATGGTATAGGTATCCGCCACGGTCAAAGACAATTGAAGTGATACCTTTTTCTACCGCACGTTTAGCGACTAATTCACCGATCTTTTGTGCAGCTTCAACGTTACTAGTAGATTCAAGACCGAAATCTTTTTCTTTAGTAGAAGCACTTGCTAAAGTTACTCCAGCCATGTCATCGATTAATTGAGCATAAATATGCTTATTTGAACGAAACACGTTTAGACGTGGACGAGCAGAAGTACCGCTAAGTTTCGCACGAACACGAGCATGTCTTTTCTTGCGAGTAGCGTTTTTATCTTGCTTCGTAATCATTTACGTCACTCCTTTCGTTTACCTATGCGGCATTACTTACCTGTTTTACCTTCTTTACGACGAACGTTTTCGCCTTCGTAACGGATTCCTTTACCTTTATAAGGCTCTGGAGGACGTACTCCACGGATATTGGCAGCTAATGCACCAACACGTTCTTTATCAGTACCCTTTACAATAACTTTTGTATTAGCAGGTACTTCGATTTCAAGGCCAGCTTCAGGTTCAATTTCAACTGGGTGAGAATAACCTACGTTTAATACAAGCTTGTTACCTTGCTTTTGAGCACGATATCCAACCCCGATTAACTCAAGGTTTCTTGTAAATCCGTTGGAAACACCTTCAACCATGTTCGCAATCACTGCACGAGTTGTACCGTGCAACGCGCGGTGTTCTTTAACGTCAGATGGACGAGCGATCGTTACAACGTTCTCTTCAACGTTGATTGTGATATCAGGATTAAAAGTACGAGTTAATTCGCCTTTAGGTCCTTTAACAGTTACTGTACTACCGTTTAAAGTAACAGTAACACCTGCTGGAATTTCAATTGGTTTTTTTCCTACGCGAGACATTTAGTGCACCTCCATTCATTCAAAAACTCGATTACCAAACGTAAGCTAATACTTCTCCGCCGACTTGTTTTGCACGAGCTTCTTTATCTGTAATAACACCTTGTGATGTTGATACTAAAGCGATACCAAGACCGTTAAGAACGCGTGGTACCTCATTTGATTTAGCGTAAACTCGAAGTCCAGGCTTGCTTATGCGCTTAAGACCAGTAATAACACGTTCATTATTTGCACCGTATTTTAAGAAGATACGGATAATACCTTGTTTGTTGTCTTCGATAAATTCGACGTCACGTACGAAACCTTCGCGCTTTAAAATTTCAGCAATTTCTTTTTTCAGATTAGAAGCAGGCACTTCTAACTTTTCGTGACGTACCATGTTCGCATTACGAATGCGAGTAAGCATATCAGCAATTGGATCTGTCATGACCATTATTTTTACCTCCTTCCCAGACTTGGGTTTTACCAGCTAGCTTTTTTAACACCAGGAATTTGTCCTTTGTACGCTAATTCGCGGAAACAAATACGACAAAGCTTAAATTTACGGTATACAGAGTGTGGACGGCCACAACGTTCGCAGCGTGTATACTCTTGTACTGCATATTTAGGCGTGCGCTTTTGTTTCGCAATCATTGACTTTTTAGCCACGTTTTCGCCTCCATTATTTAACGATTACTTTTGGAATGGCATTCCAAATTGAGTTAAAAGTTCACGAGATTCTTCATCAGTGTTAGCAGTCGTTACGATAACGATATCCATACCACGAACTTTGGTTACTTTATCGTAATCAATTTCAGGGAAGATTAATTGTTCTTTAATTCCCAATGTATAGTTACCGCGACCATCGAAAGCTTTTTTAGAAACTCCACGGAAGTCACGTACACGAGGTAAAGAAACGGAAACTAATTTATCCAAGAATTCGTACATGCGCTCACCGCGAAGAGTAACTTTTGCACCGATTGGCATACCTTCACGAAGACGGAAGCCAGCGATAGACTTTTTCGCACGAGTTACTAATGGTTTTTGACCTGTGATAGTTGCAAGTTCTTCAACTGCATTATCAAGAGACTTAGCGTTCGCTACTGCGTCACCAACACCCATATTCACAACGATTTTTTCAAGTCTAGGAACTTCCATAACTGATTTATAGTTGAACTTGCTCATAAGAGCAGGAGTAACTTCTTTAACAAATTTTTCTTTTAGGCGGTTCACTTATTGTACCTCCCTTCTAAAATTTAAACTATTTATCTAAAACTTCACCGGATTTTGCTACGCGTACTTTTTTGCCATCAACCGCAGTGTAACCTACACGAGTTGGGTTACCTGATTTAGGATCGATAGGCATTACGTTTGATACATGAATAGGAGCCTCAAAACTGATAATTCCGCCTTGTGGATTCACTTGAGAAGGCTTAGCGTGTTTTTTAACAATGTTAACACCTTCAACTAGTACACGGCTTTCTTTAGGATAAGCAGCTAGGATTACTCCTGTTTTGCCTTTATCCTTACCAGAGATGACTCTTACTTTATCACCTTTTTTTACATGCATCTGTGCGCACCTCCTTAAAGGCAATTAAATTTGAAATTATAATACTTCTGGAGCTAAAGAAACAATTTTCATAAAGTTGTTATCGCGAAGTTCACGGGCAACTGGTCCGAAGATACGAGTTCCACGTGGGCTTTTGTCGTCTTTGATAATTACACATGCGTTTTCATCGAAACGGATGTAAGAACCATCATTACGGCGAGCACCGCTCTTTGTACGTACAATAACAGCTTTAACAACATCACCTTTTTTAACAACGCCACCTGGTGTTGCTTGTTTTACTGTACATACGATCACATCACCAATACCAGCAGTTTTGCGACCAGAACCTCCAAGAACTTTAATCGTAAGTACTTCACGAGCACCAGAGTTGTCAGCAACTTTTAAACGTGATTCTTGTTGAATCATGTGTGTAACCTCCCTTCGGAATGAACATAATCCGAACCATTAAATAATTACTGCTTTTTCTACTACTTCTACTAAACGGAAGCGTTTTGTAGCTGAAAGTGGGCGAGTTTCCATAATACGAACTACATCGCCAGTCTTAGCCTGGTTTTGCTCATCATGAGCCTTTAACTTTTTAGAGTACTTAACGCGTTTACCGTATAATGGATGCTTTTTATATGTTTCGACAAGAACAGTAACAGTCTTATCCATTTTGTCAGAAACTACGCGTCCTGTGTAAACTTTGCGTTGGTTACGTTCACTCATTGTGTGAACCTCCTCTCAATCATTACTTGTTAACGCTGATTTCTCTTTCACGAACAACTGTCTTCATGCGAGCAATCGATTTGCGTACTTCACGAATACGAGCTGTGTTTTCAAGTTGTCCTGTCGCCAATTGAAAGCGAAGGTTGAAAAGCTCTTCTTTTAAAGATTTTACTTTTTGTTCAATTTCAGCAGTGGTAAGGTCACGTAGTTCATTAGCTTTCACTTGATTCACCACCAATTTCTTCTCGTTTTACAAACTTACATTTAACAGGAAGTTTGTGCATTGCAAGTCGAAGTGCTTCACGTGCGATTTCTTCAGAAACGCCAGCAATTTCGAACATAATCTTTCCAGGTTTAACAACAGCTACCCAGCCTTCTGGAGCACCTTTACCGGAACCCATCCGCACTTCTAATGGCTTAGCAGTGTAAGGCTTGTGTGGGAAAATTTTAATCCAAACTTTACCGCCACGTTTCATGTAACGTGTCATGGCAATACGGGCAGCTTCAATTTGACGGTTTGTGATCCAAGAAGCTTCAGTTGCTTGTAGGCCGTATTCACCGAAAGTTACTTCTGTGCCGCCTTTTGCGTTACCACGCATTTTACCACGATGTTGACGGCGATATTTTACGCGTTTTGGCAATAACATGATTATTTGCCTCCTTCCGCATTTTTCTTCTTAGTAGGAAGGACTTCTCCCTTATAAATCCATACTTTTACGCCAAGCTTACCATATGTTGTATCAGCTTCAGCTGTAGCATAGTCGATATCAGCGCGAAGAGTATGAAGTGGAACAGTTCCCTCGCTGTAGTGTTCAGAACGAGCGATATCAGCGCCGCCAAGACGACCAGATACCATTGTTTTGATACCTTTCGCACCAGCACGCATAGCACGTTGAATAACTTGCTTTTGTGCACGACGGAAAGATACACGGTTTTCTAATTGACGAGCAATATTCTCAGCTACTAGTTTCGCATCAAGATCAGCTCTCTTAATTTCAAGAATGTTGATATGAACACGTTTGCCAGTTAGTTGATTTAAAGCTTTACGAAGTGCTTCAACTTCAGTACCGCCTTTACCGATAACCATACCAGGTTTAGCTGTATGGATTGTAACATTCACACGGTTAGCAGCACGTTCGATTTCTACTTTAGAAACAGAAGCATCTTTTAAACGCTTCGTGATGTACTCACGAATTTTAAGGTCTTCGTGTAAAAGAGTAGCGAAGTCTTTACCTGCGTACCATTTAGATTCCCAATCACGGATGATTCCGATACGCAAACCGACTGGATTTACTTTTTGACCCACAGCTTATCCCTCCTTCTTTTCTGATAAAACGATTGTAATGTGGCTTGTGCGTTTGTTAATTTGGCTTGCACGGCCCATAGCGCGAGGACGGAAACGTTTTAGTGTCGGTCCTTCATCAACGAATGCTTGAGTAACAACTAGGTTATTAACGTCCATTTCGTAGTTGTGCTCAGCATTTGCCATAGCTGATTTTAATACTTTTTCTACGATTGGAGAAGCAGCCTTAGGAGTGAGATTTAAAATCGCCACCGCTTCACCAACTTGCTTTCCTCGGATTAAATCAACGACTAAACGTGCTTTACGAGGAGCAATACGAACTGTTCTTGCAACAGCTTTAGCTTGCATTTGGATGCCCTCCTCTCTTAACGTCTTGTTTTCTTATCATCGTTACCATGGCCTTTGTAAGCACGTGTTGGAGCGAATTCTCCAAGCTTGTGTCCTACCATGTCTTCAGTAACATAAACAGGCACATGTTTGCGACCATCATAAACTGCGATTGTGTGGCCGATAAATTGTGGGAAGATCGTAGAACGGCGAGACCAAGTTTTAATAACTTGTTTACTCTCAGTTTCATTTAACTTTTCGACCTTAACCATTAAATGATCATCAACAAATGGTCCTTTTTTCAAGCTGCGACCCATGAAGGAACCTCCCTTCGTGACTGTTCTACGGTTCTTTCTTTGAACCGTAGTTCAATCCCGTTATTTTTTACGACGACGTACAATAAACTTATCTGATTTGTTTTTCTTCTTACGGGTTTTGTAACCAAGAGTTGGTTTACCCCAAGGAGTCATTGGTGACTTACGTCCGATTGGTGAACGTCCTTCACCACCACCGTGTGGGTGATCGTTAGGGTTCATTACTGATCCACGTACAGTTGGGCGCTTGCCTAACCAACGAGAACGACCAGCTTTACCAATGTTAATAAGTTCGTGTTGTTCGTTACCTACTTGACCGATAGAAGCACGGCACTCAGCAAGGATCATACGAACTTCACCAGAAGTTAAACGTACAAGTACATATTTACCTTCTTTACCAAGTACTTGTGCAGATGTACCAGCAGAACGAACTAGCTGACCACCCTTACCTGGTTTTAACTCAATGTTGTGTACAACTGTACCAACAGGTATGTTTGCTAATGGAAGAGCGTTACCCACTTTAATATCAGCCTCAGGGCCTGACATTACTTCCATACCAACTTGTAGATTTTTAGGAGCTAAGATATAACGCTTTTCTCCATCCACATAGTTGATTAATGCAATATTTGCAGAACGGTTTGGATCGTACTCGATAGTGGCAACGCGTCCTGGAATGCCATCTTTGTTACGTTTGAAATCGATGATACGATATTGACGCTTATGGCCGCCACCTTGATGACGAACAGTTAACTTACCTTGGTTATTACGGCCGCCTTTTCTCGTTAATGGAGCTAATAGAGATTTCTCTGGAGTGCTAGTTGTGATTTCTGCGAAATCAGAAGTAGTCATTCCGCGACGACCATTAGAGGTAGGTTTGTACTTTTTAATCGCCATTTTATTTCCCTCCTCTTCTTGTTAGGTTCTTATGCTTCAAAGAATTCGATTTCTTTGCTGTCAGCAGTTAATTTTACAATTGCCTTACGACGTTTGTTTGTGTATCCGCCGAATTTACCCATACGTTTGAATTTACCTTTATAGTTCATGATGTTTACTTTCTCAACTTCAACGCCGAAGATTTCTTTGATCGCATCTTTGACTTGTGTTTTGTTAGCTCTAACATCAACTTCGAACGTATATTTCTTTTCAGCCATTAGGTCAGTAGAACGCTCAGTGATAACGGGGCGCTTAATGATATCGCGTGCATCCATTATGCAAGCACCTCCTCTACTTTTTCAACCGCTGCTTTAGTCATGATTAATTGATCATGATTAACAACATCTAATACGTTAATGCCATTAGCTGTTACTACTGTTACACCAGGAATGTTACGAGCAGAAAGTGCTACGTTCTCATCTAGGTCAGCTGTAACGATCAAAGCTTTCTTCTCAACAGAAAGACCAGCTAATACAGCTTTAAAGTCCTTTGTCTTTGGAGCTTCGAATGCTAAGTTTTCTAATACTACAATGTTTTCTTCTAGAACTTTAGAAGATAACGCAGATTTAATCGCTAAGCGACGAACCTTTTTAGGGAATGTATAGCTGTAGCTGCGTGGTGTTGGACCGAATACAATCCCACCTCCGCGCCATTGTGGAGAACGAATTGACCCTTGACGTGCACGGCCAGTTCCTTTTTGACGCCATGGTTTACGACCACCGCCGCGTACTTCAGAACGAATTTTTGTTTTATGAGTACCTTGACGTAATGAAGCTCTTTGCATAACAATTGCTTCAAATAATACGTGTTGGTTAGGCTCAATACCAAAAACTGCTTCATTAAGTTCGATTTCACCAACTTGTGAACCGTTTTGGTTTAATAATGCTACTTTAGGCATTCCTTTGTTCCTCCTTTCTTAAAATCTATTTATGCTTTAACTGCACCTTTGATTTTTAGTAATGCTTTTTTAGCGCCTGGAACGTTACCTTTGATTAGAAGTAAGTTGCGTTCAACGTCAACTTTAATAACTTCAAGGTTTTGAACAGTAACTTGATCTCCACCCATGCGTCCTGGTAATAATTTACCTTTGAATACGCGGTTTGGAGCAACAGGTCCCATTGAACCAGGGCGACGGTGATAACGAGAACCGTGAGCCATTGGGCCGCGAGATTGTCCGTGGCGCTTAATTACACCTTGGAAACCTTTACCCTTTGAGATTCCTGTTACATCTACGATTTCGCCTTCAGCGAAAATATCAACTTTGACTTCTTGACCAACTTCATATCCTGCTAAGTCGTCTCCGCGGAATTCGCGAATGAAGCGCTTAGGAGCAGTGTTTGCTTTAGCAACATGTCCTTTTTCAGGTTTGTTAGCTAACTTTTCACGTTTGTCTTCAAAACCAACTTGAACCGCAACATATCCGTCGCTATCAACTGATTTCTTTTGAAGAATTACGTTTGGAGCTACCTCAACCACAGTTACAGGGATTAAGTTGCCGTTTTCAGCAAATACTTGAGTCATACCAATCTTTCTTCCTAAGATTCCTTTGGTCATTTAAGTCACACCTCCTATAGAATGTTTGTTTATTTGGATTAAAGTTTAATTTCAATATCGACGCCAGATGGTAAGTCTAAACGCATTAACGCATCAACAGTTTGTGGAGTTGGGTTAACGATGTCGATTAGACGCTTATGTGTCCGTTGTTCGAATTGCTCACGTGAATCTTTGTACTTATGCACCGCACGAAGAATCGTGTAAATAGTTTTTTCAGTCGGTAACGGAATTGGACCAGATACAGCCGCACCAGAACGTTTTGCTGTTTCAACGATTTTTTCTGCAGATTGATCAAGGATTCTGTGATCATACGCTTTTAAACGGATACGAATTTTTTGTTTTGCCATTATTTTCCCTCCTTTATTCGCCTATTTTCAAAAATAGACATTCTCAGTGGAAATTTCCCTCACACACTCGCCATGGCAAAGCGGCCGGGTGTGTCAGCAACCTTCCACATCATCGCAGTCAAAGACCAACATTGTCTATTATACATAAAACATAAAAGAAACGCAACATCTATTAAGATTTTTTTCTTTATGTTTCTGTCCTGAACACTTTTCTTATTATAGCGGCTGAAAAATACTTTTTCAACACAAATTATCATTCTCCAATAATATCCTAATTAGAAAAGCGGAAACGCCTTGATCAGCCCCGATAAAGAAGACTGGTCGATTGGCAAGCGGAGCGCAGACAGAGACCTAGTCGC
>Ga0256785_1000379_pt1 | contig 14119 bp, 10 predicted proteins | sample MC6MC0936MT_FD_186041 | JGI IMG/M metagenome (GOLD analysis project Ga0256785, IMG submission 186041) | Metatranscriptome of enriched soil aggregate microbial communities from Iowa State University, Ames, United States - MC6-MC0936-MT... | ecosystem: Environmental > Terrestrial > Soil >... | reverse complement strand
TCTACTTGATTGATTGGCACCGTTAAACGTTCATCAAATACGTACATTTGACCGTCCCATAATTGGCCTTTCGCAACAGAGTCTTTTCCGTATGTTGCAACACCGCCATGTAATTGACCGACATCGCCAAAGCCTTCACGTTTCATCCAGCCCGAAAACTTTTCACAACGAATCCCGCCCGTGCAATATGTTAAAACATTTTTCCCTTCGAACAACTCGCGGTTTGCACGTACCCATTCCGGTGTATCACGGAAGTTTTGTACATCTGGTCGAATCGCACCACGAAAATGGCCAACATCGTATTCATACGTGTTACGCACATCTAATACTACAGTATTTTCATCCTGCATTTCAGCAAGGAATTGTTCTGGTGATAGGTAGCGACCTGTTAATTCATGTGGGTTTACGTCTTCTTCTAACCCTAAGTTTACTAACTCAGGTCGTGGGCGTACGTGCATTTTTTTGAATGCATGCCCATCTACCTCATCAATTTTGAAGACTATGCCTTCAAATAATGAGTCAGCTTGCATGTTTGCCATATATTGCTCTGTTTGCTCAATCGTACCTGAAACAGTTCCGTTAATGCCCTCGTTGGCTACTAAAATACGACCCTTTAAACCGATTTCTTTACACATTGCTAAGTGTGTTGCTGAAAACGCATCTGGATCTTCAATCTTCGTGTAATGGTAATATAATAAAACTTGATAATTCATTGTTTTCCACCTATCATTTCAATATTTGCAGGATATTCCTGATAGTGTCTTTTACGACTTATTAACCATAAAGGATAATCATTTAATATGCTATCGGTAATTAGACTGAAATGGAGATAAATATTGTGTTTAAAGAATTTGTGAACTGGTCAGTTGAACTTTTTTATAAAGAAGTGTTATTCCACAATCTGACCCTTGAATGTAGACGCATTCCTTATTAGAGAAATGCGCCCGATTGTTGCATAAATAATTTTTGATTTACTCTCTCATTTCACTTCTTTACATATACCCTAGCTTGTTGAGAAGACGGTTCAAGATTATCGCCATTTCTGCACGGGTTGCGGTATGATGTGGTCTGAAATTATCTTCATTGTCACCTATCATAATACCGCTGGAAATGATTTTTTGCACTGCCTTAGTAGCCCATTTTGATACATCTTTCGAATCATTGAACTGAATCGAATGGTTTACAGGATCATTTGAATCAGTTCTGCCATCATATTCAATCACTCTCGAAAGAATGACCGCAAGTTCTTCCCTTGAAACAAAATCATTCGGACGGAAACTTCCGTCCTCATACCCGTTCATAAATCCGGCTTCTGTTGCAGAGGAAACCGCCATATCATACCATTGACTGTCAATATCGGATAATGCTGCGGTATGCGCTGGCACCTGGATACCTAATGCCCTGACCAATAAAGCTGCGGTCTCCGCGCGCGTTAAGTGGGCATTCGGATCGAAGATTCCCTCTCCTTTTCCCTCAAAGATGAGCATAGAAGCCAGCTTCTCCGCTTCTTTTTTTGCCCAGTGTCTTTTCATATCGGCAAAAGTTTTTTGGTTAACAATATTCAAGTACAAGCCGTCACTGCTGACGGGAAGCAACGCATAAACTTGTCCTCCGATACTTTCATAACGGACCGGAACATATTCCAGTTGCTTAAGCTGCTCGTTCCATACCGTTACAATTGTTTCTGTGGCGGTATTTGGAACTGCAATGCGCCTTTCTATTTTGCTACCTAATTGTGCAATAGCTATTTCAGCTTCGTCTCCAGTGCTCATAAAAATCTTAAATTGAATAGGGCCAGACAATAATTTTGCACTTCGAGATTTCAGATCTGTCAATAAAGAAACAGGAGCTTCGGTCTCTCCAACATGTATTGAAAAGTTGAGTTTATCGCTGTCTTTTCCTACATATTGTTTATTTGCGGAAGCAATCAACTCAGAGATAGGCAGTCTCATTGTTCCACCAGCCGTTGTTATTTGAAACGTAAACGAAGGATTCAACCTGAGTAATTTGTGTGCCGTTTCTCCGCTCAACTCGAAATATCCCTTTGCCATCTTCTTATCAATCTCAATTAATCCAGATTTCACTTGAGACTGGGTAAGTTCAATTCGTTCCTTTTGATTATTTTCAGCAACGAAGTCAATGTAAAATTCCGATTGTGGTTGCTCTGGTTCCTTAGTTGGTTCCTTAGTTGGTTCTTTTATAGGCCCATTAGGCTCCTCGACATTGTGATTATTCCTTAAAACAATCAAATGAAACTGTCGACTGTCTGATTCCAGTCCTTTCTTTACTGTAGCTGTTAGGGTAACTGTTTGATTTCCAGACGATGACCGGGAAACTGAACCGTCAGCAGGATTAATCAACTCTGCCTGGCTTGATGCCCATGTAATAGTGGAGCCATTCTTCCCCGCAGTAGGAAGACTCAGTCGATTACGCACGTGCGTTGCGTCATCTCCGGCTGCGTAACCAATCGCAAGTAGTGCAATGTCTCGGGCTACTGCCTCTTTATCCATCATATCGGTAGCTGAAATCGTTAGGTTATATTGGATATTATAGGTTGTCTGATTCGCATCAACCTCTGCTTCCAGCGTTATGGCTGAGTCGTCCGACAGGTAAGCCGGCCGATGCACAGCTCCTGTTGTTGCATCAAGTAAGCTGTTGTCCGAAGACGTCCAGCGAATCGGACGGCCTGCATCATCTGCGCTTGGTAACCCAATATTCGACTTCACCGCATTGGACGTCTCTCCTGTGGCGAACACTGGCTTTGGAGCTGCATAGACGGTTAGCTTGCCTATGTCGTTTATGACCTCGTAATTGGACAGACGGTTCAATGGATCAAGAAGCTGTGCAGTAATATCATAAACACCTTCAGCGCTATCTTCCCTCGCTGCTGAATCATACTTTGCCGTAATGGAGTCATCGGCAACAGCGCCTGTAAGATTACCGGTGAATTTTGGATTTGCTTTACCGACCCAGCGTGATACCGATTCCGGTGCAACGTGAAGTTTGGCTTTTGTAACCGTTAGCTCTCCTTCCTCAATAACAACACGGTAATTATTCAGCTTGCCTTCGGGATCAGATAAGGACGGAACGATTGGATACGATCCCACTTGGCTTAATTCGGTTGCTGCTGTCGAATAGGACGCCAGAATTCCATCTCCATTCACAAGACCGGTGATTGAACCGGTCAAAGAGGGATTGCTTTGTCCATATGCCCGGGATTGATCCGCAACCGTGACGGTTAAAGGCGCTGGTGTCACAGTTAAAGTACCCGGCGAATAAGTGATTGTGTACTTCGTTGATGCCAAACCACTGGCTGTTATATCATAATTGCCGATTGGACTTGAAGTGTCAGCTGACGTCGAATATACCGGTTGCCCGAGCGCGGCAGCCGTGTCCCATGTCATCAGGCCGTTATAGTTCAGTGTGAAATTGTTATTAGATGTTCCATATTGTCTAGTCACATTGCTAGGCGTTACAGTAAGCGGGGCTTTGTTGACCGTAAGTGTTGCTGTCTGCTCTGCCGCAGGGTAAGGATACGAAGCTTCTGTCGATACCTTCAATTCATAGCTTCCCGCAGCTTGTCTAAGTGAATAGGAGCCCGAACCAATACCCACTGAATTCGTTGTAATATAACCTATAGAAATTCCATTAAGGGAGACATTAACTCTCTTTCCTGCAATAGGCCCATCAGGTGTTGTCAGCATTGCCGAAATAAATACCGATTGGCCGTATGTACCATTCACTGGAGACACTGCGAGCGTAGTTGTATAATCCCTTTGTGATTGTCCGACAAAGGTGATAAAGCCGAAGTCATAATTTGTCCAATTGTTTTCCGTATAGGCTTGTCCCCCTCCATATACGTTGGAATTATAAACCTTCCAAGCCGTTTGCGGCGTATCGCCGATTGAGGATGTTAACAGCATCGTATATTGCTGTCCCGCTTGTACCTGCGTCGGCTTATCAAATAATACGCTCACCCAGCCTCCCGGATTATAGGGGATATCTTTACTGCTAAATGTCGCAGTTGCCAGAGCAGCTCCGGAAACACTTTCACCAGAATAAATACTGAGCGTAAAAACAATACCTGAGCTTCCGTAATCCACCATATACAGATCGATTTTATTCAAATAACCGGACAAGCCGGCCGTAAAGCTTTGACCAATTCCGTGCGCTCGAAAGATGCTTCCTGGATCTCCTGCTCCGGATATTTGGTCAGTCGTATCAGCAGCCGATGCAGATAGTAGACCATTAATTGTTTCTGGAATGACTATATCTTCCTCTTGTCCTGTATAGTCAGTTATCATGACATCCGAATCAATAGGTGTCACAACAAAATCATCATCGGTTGTACCTATTGCAAAAGCATGGATATTCCCCCATGGTAAACCAAGTAGGAATAGGATGATGCAGATGTTACTTATTTTTTTCAAGAATCAATGCCCTCCTTTATATGATCTTAAGCTGTTTCTCTCTATGTATCTTTATAAAAACACATATATTTTCACTATACAATAGTAAAAAACTTAGTAATACTGACGAATGTTAATGATTAGAAAATTAACATTCAAAATAAATATATTTTTGCTTAGCTCATAAAGTAAAGTGGACAAATTAAGCTTTACTTTGTTATTAAACAATATCTTTCAGATTTTCACTCAATGTAGTGATGGAATATAATATTCCACTTTACTATCAAAAAACACCTCTTTAGATCAGTTATCTAAAGGGGTGTTACGTCACAACTTTATTTTAAACATCGTATCTTTTTTATAAATATCGCAACTTTATTTCAAATCTACAGTAGCGTCTACACCTTCTGGAGAGAATTGATAAGTAAACTACTATGTTTGTTACATTGAATGTCAAGGTATATTGCCATAAATTACTCTTACGCCTTAAAACAGCAGGGTATTAGCCAAAGCATGTCTCGTAAAGGTAACTGTTTAGATAATGCAGTAATTGAGAACTTTTTTGGTTTATTAAAATCTGAGTTATTATATATACAAGAATTTGAGAGTATGGTTCACTTCAAGCGTGAGCTTGAACTGTATATCGAATACTATAATCACAAACGTATTAAAAGGAAATTAAAAGGATTGAGTCCGGTACAATACCGAATTCAATCCTGCATAGCTGCTTAACTTAATATAGTGTCTAACTTTTTGGGGTCACTTCAACTGAGGAAATGCGCCCGATACTATTAAAAGCATCTGTAAATCGATAAAAAGGCAATACAATTACCTGTTAAAGGATATCTAAAATAGCTTTTACCCATTATTTATTTTGGTGCAATTATTTCTTTACCACCCATGTATGGTCTTAAAACTTCAGGAATTACTACGCTTCCATCGGCTTGTTGATAGTTTTCTAGGATAGCGGCAACTGTACGACCAATGGCAAGACCTGAACCGTTTAATGTATGAACATATTCTGGTTTTGCATTTTGCTCACGACGGAAGCGGATATTCGCTCGTCGTGCTTGGAAATCCTCAAAGTTAGAGCAAGAAGAAATTTCACGGTACATGTTTTGTGCAGGAATCCAAACTTCTAAATCATATTTCTTCGCTGCAGTAAAACCTAAATCAGCTGTACACATTTTTAGCTTACGATATGGTAAGCCTAGTAATTGCAATACTTTTTCCGCATGATTTGTTAATAGCTCTAATTGTTCGTATGATTCCTCTGGTTTTACAAAACGAACTAGTTCTACTTTGTTGAACTGATGTTGACGGATTAAACCACGTGTATCACGACCCGCAGAGCCTGCTTCTGAACGGAAGCACGTACTATAGGAAGCGAAGCCTTGTGGTAAAGCCTCAGCTAGTAAAATTTCATCACGATAGAAGTTTGTAACTGGTACCTCTGCAGTTGGAATCATGAAATAATCTGTTTCCTCTAGTTTAAATACATCTTCTTCAAATTTAGGAAGATTTCCAGTACCCGTCAAACTATCACGATTAACAATGACAGGTGGTAGCATTTCCTCATAACCGTGCTCCTCTGCATGTAAATCCATCATAAATGTCATTAATGCACGTTCTAAACGAGCTCCAAACCCGCGGTAGAATAAGAAACGGCTACCTGTTACTTTTGTACCTCGTTCAAAGTCAACAATCTTCAAATCTGTAGCAAGATCCCAGTGTGCTTTAATGTCAAAATCAAATGTTGGCATTTCACCCCAAGTATATTCTTCTACATTGTCGTCTTCTGTTGTCCCTACTGGTACAGATTCGTGTGGAATGTTTGGCAAGCGCATCATCATATCTTTAAAACGCTCTTCAACATCATTTAGTTGAACATCTAACTCTTTAATTTCATCGCCTACTTGACGCATACGAGCAATCACTTCATCTGCATTTTCCTTGTTGCGTTTCATAATTGAAATTTGTTCAGATACTTTATTTCGTTCTGCTTTTAATTCTTCTGTTTTAGCAATTAACTCACGACGCTTTGCATCTAAATCCTCAAAGTCATCTAAGTTGCCTAAATCTTCATTACGCGTTAATAGCATTTCTTTAATTTCCGCGAAATTATCGCGTACGCGTTTAATATCTAACATAGTCATACCTCCAGTAGTTTAATGACATTGCATCCATTAAGTCTTAGTGTAATTGCGTTGCAAGCTAAATCTCAAATAGCTCCGCTTTGAATCAAAATAAACACAAAAAAGCCCCCATCCCTAAAAAGGGACGAGAGCTACCCGCGTTGCCACCCTAATTGATTAGGCATATACCTAATCCACTTATTTTATAACGGCATTTCAGCCGGCTACAGCCTACTTACATTACTTCGACTGTGCAACTCCAGGACGGATTCACAAGTGCTTCTATCAGCTTCCACCAACCGCTGACTCTCTAAAAAAAAACGTGCTTGCTACTACTTCCCATCATCGTGTTCAGTTATTTAAATTTTAACCATACTGTACTATATGAAAACAAATTTTGCAAGTCATACCATAGGATACAAAATATTCTAGAATTCTTGAATCACGGTTATTTACGCCAAATATCCAACAATTCAACAGCTTGTTTTGGTTCGGTTACCATCAAACCAGTCATAAAAGAAAAAACTAAAATAATTTTGATAGTCCTGATATGTTTTTATTTAGTTGTATAGCAATTTTTTAATATTACTAAACTTAAAGATTTTGCACGTACTAAAAATAGTTGTTGATATCTAAAAAACTTTTGTATACAATATTTATAATTTGATACGCAAACTCACACGAATTTGTGAGTGGCGGAATTTTGTAGAGTTTTTTCTCTGTTTCATTCGCCCGTCGTCTATAAATAGGCGACGGGATTTTTATTTTTTGGAGGGATTTTTTGAATAAATTAAAGTTTTCTTTTGTGGTTTTATTAGGTGCCTGTAGCTATGGGGTCCTATCTTCCATTCTTAAAATTGGATTTTTAAATGGATTTTCTTTTCCTGAACTTTTAGGTGGACAATATGTATTTGGCTGGTTTGGACTATTATTACTTGTTATTACCTTTTCTCGTTATAAAGTATCCTCAAAAAATATATTTTTGTTGTTAGCAGTTGGGACAACAATGAGTTTAACAAGTATTTTTTACGGGTTTTCTGTAAAAGAATTACCCGCATCTATTGCTATTGTATTGTTATTTCAATTCACTTGGATGGGCGTCCTAATTGAGGCAATTGCTAATAAAACTTTTCCAAGCCGCGAAAAGATAGTGTCCATTCTCATCTTATTTGTGGGAACAGTGTTTGCTGGGGGTGTATTTGATGGAATAGGACAAGAATTATCAATAAAAGGAATCACCTTTGGGTTACTAGCAGCTATAACTTTTTCCATATATATATTTGCAAGTGGACGTGTATCTACTGATGTTCCAATTTACTCAAAAAGCTTTCTGATGACAACAAGTGCAACACTCTTTGTTTGCTTAACTTTTCCTCCAACATACTTGATTGATGGTACACTGCAGGCTGGATTATGGAAATATGCTTTAATTTTAGGTTTCTTTGGTGTTGTTATACCAGTCATTTGTTTTTCAATTGGTGTACCAAAAGTAGGTACAGGTCTTGGAACAATTTTAGGAGCTGTCGAACTCCCTACAGCAGTTATCGCTTCTATTACACTTGTCCATGAAGTGGTATCGCCTTTACAATGGATTGGGATTCTTTGTATTTTATCCGGGGTTTTCTTCCCTCAAATGTTAAAAATACAAAAAGAGAAGAAACAAATTTGTTTTCGTGAAGATACTACAGATTTTTAGGTAGGTTTCAAGGCTCCATTTTGAAAAACGATCAAAATGGAGTCAATCTTTCTAACTAAGTATGAAATTTTGATAAGAAAGTCTAATCAATTAAAGGTGCCTTATTCAACTAAAGCGTCCGATTGTTGAATATCAAGGTAGTGTTCATTCGGGCTTACACTTATCAATACCTTTTTATAAAAAAGTGTAATTAAACAACACTATTTCATTGTAGACATGTATTCAAAGAATAGATTAATATCTTGTTTCCACTAATATTAAAAGGCGATTATAACTTGTATATGCCATCATTGTGCGAATTTTGAAGTTCAAACTTACTTCTGCCTATTTTTTGGGAAACAATGTATAAGACCATGAATAAATAAAGTCAGCAATAAATACAATTCCCCAAATTACACCTATTGCAAACGCAGCATCATTTGGATAAGGTGATCCTTTAGCATTTTCATTTCCTAGCCACGAAAAATCACTTAAGTACATCTTTATCTCTGCCAAACTTTCTGTACCAATTACCCACAGAATAGCTTGAACTGTAATGAACAAAACTAAATGAATATAGGATGATACACGATATTTCTTTGCAATATATTTAGGATTATTATTTTTTTCAATAATCTCATAATCTTTATCAGTCAATAATTCAACGCCACGTAACTTTCCAATTTTTTTACGCATCCAACGATCCAATTTGATAAAATCGAGTATACCAAATGTAAAAGCATAAATGATAAAGATGATAATAACGATTTGAAAAGTTGATATTTCTCCTGTTTGACGATAGACATACAGTCCGAGTAATCCCTCAATTATCAACAAAAACAGAAATAAAAAAATAAACATTAGGCTATATCGAGTTTTTTTAAAAAAATAGCGAAATATACCGAATAAGATCAGGGATCCCAATGAGAATACTTCTATAGAGATAAACAATTCCCAATTGTAATCAAGGATAACATCCAAAAAATTTTCACTCCCCTTCAAAAGATTGAATAACGGCAAAGGTTTTTAAAAGAGAAAACCTTTACCTAGAATTATGGTCTATTTCGATTTTCAACTTGATTTATCCAGTTTAAATCTGCTTCTAAATGCAAGAGGGTACCAGTGATTAATAAATACCTATTCTCGTCACCTTGAAGAAGAAATTCCGTTTTAAATTTAGTCAATTCCATGACATCTTTCATTATCATCACTTTTTGTTGATCAAGCATTTTCTTTTCTTGTTCGAAATCAATCTTACGAGCACAGCTCCATTTAAAATGAAAGTCTTCTTTAGTAGAATGATAGGGTACAGGTTCCAGTAACCAATTTTCCAACTCTTTTTTACCTTCCGTAGTGATTTCATAAAGTTTTCTTTCTTGGTCATCCATTCCTACAGATAAGACAAGTTGATCACGTATTAAACGGTCTAGAGTCGTATAAATTTGACCAGGATTAATTTTTCCTTTAACTCCCAGATGGGATTCTAGCTCTAGTTTTAATTCATACCCATGATTTTTTTGTAGAAATAGCAGAGTTAATATTCCGTACTTAACCGACATAATTGCTTAACCTTCTTTGAGTGATGATATAATATTTATTTTACTAGCTGTAGTACTGGAAATCCAAGAAGCAAGGAGACTTAGAGAAACACCAGCAATCAGTGCCAGAATAATATTCCCTAAAGGTAATTGAAAAGATATAACCCCTCCCAATAGTTCGGATTGGCTAGTTGTATAAAGTAAAACTACACCCGAAATTATACCACCAATAACCCCCGACAATCCTATAAGTAAACCTTCTCCAATGATCATCTTTTTAACTTGCTGTTTCGTAAAACCAAGCGCTCGCATTGTCCCTATCTCGGTGGTGCGTTCCAACGTATTCATTAATAAAGTGTTTGCTGTACCGATACTAGCTAGTCCAATGATTAAAACTAACATGATTAAAATCAACTCATTCATACCGGTTAATGCTGAAGTAGTTGATTTAATTTCATCTTCTACTGTTTCTACTTTTGAGAGATGAGTGCTGAAATCCAACCATAACTCATTACGTAATTGTTCACCAGTATACCCGTCATTTAAAGTTAATAATATGTCGAAATGATTCGCCCAACCAAATTTATTATTTAAATGATTCTCATCCATAAATGCAACATAGCCTGAGTAATTCGATGTTTTCACTACATCAAGGACTTCAAGTTGTTGTTTACCTGAGGGTGTATTAATGTAAATATATTCTCCTATATTTCCACCCCATTCATCAAAAGCTCTTTCGCCGAGGATAACAGAAGGTTCCTTTGCCAGTTCATAATATAAATTGTCTTTATTTGACCTTTCAAATAAGGTGGGGCCTTCTTCATCTACAGCAAAAATGGAAAACTGTCTCTTCTCCCCATCAGTGGTTACCCATGTAATTGGCGTAGCTTCCGTTAAAGGATCAACATTTACAACAGCATCATACGATAGTAACTTTTCTATATCCTGATTAGACCAAGGTGCTTCTGATGAAACTCTCAGGTCTCCTCCATACGTATTCCTGATTTCATTTTCATAACCTTCAGGTGCGGATTCAATAACAGCACTTAGTAATAATATCACTGCAATCCCCACAGCAAGAATAGCAGCAGTATTAGCATTTCGATTTAATTGTTTTGTAAGGGTTTGCGTTGCTAGACTACCAGAGTAGCCGAAGATTAATTTTAAAATAGGTTTAAATATCCTGCTCACACCAAGTAACAATAATGGAAACAACAAAATGATGCTTACTAAAATCGCTAAATAAGAGATGGGATGATTGATAAATACAAAAGCAAGCAAGCCAACACCTAGAACTGCCCTAACTATGTACAAGCTTCTCAATGATTGGGTTTGATTTGCCATTTTTAATGTCAATAACACAGAGGTTTTCCCCGCATTGTAAATAGGAAATAATGAAGATACAACAGGAAATAAAATTCCAACTACTACAGCTATTAATGCAGGTATTTTCCAATTTAATGTGTAAACCATGTCAAATTCAAATACGCTTAGTAAAGTTTGCATGAACATATCCCCAAGCCAAATTCCCATAGGCACCCCAACAGCTGTACCTATTAGCCCCAACAGTAGTACTTCAATAAGAATAAGTCTGGAAACAGAACTTTGTAGATATCCGAAACTTTTCATGATTGCAAATTCCTTTTTTCGCTCCATAACACTTGTATAAATCATATTAAAAACAATGAATCCGCTAATAAACATAGATAACCCAGCAATTAAGTAAAAGAACGTATATAGTCCCCCTATATCGTTACTTTGCCGATCATCCGCGACAACTGGTTGTACATATACATTTGAATTACGAAATTCTTCCTGGAGAGATTGAAAAAGTTTCTCTCCTTCTTCAGTTGTTTGAAATCTTACATAGGAAAGTTTGTCCTCCATACCAGTCCATTCTTGTAGCAATTCAAGTGGAGCCATGATTCGGAAGCTGGTTGATTCAGCACGCTCCCAGTTACTCGGACTTGCAAGCAACTGCGTATATTCAACAATGGCGGAAACCTTAGCTTCTCCCAAATCGGTAAACCTAATTGTATCTCCTACGTTTTTATTTAACAGATTTGCAACAGCTTTTGGTATCACCAAACCTTCATTATCCAAACTCCCTTCGATAACAGGAAGTTTCAGTAAAGAACTGCTTTGATCATTCACGCCTGTAATTCGGACGGATCTTTGATTTAAAGATTGATCACCATCCAGCTCAAAAAAGGCTTGTTTATCAAGTGCAAGCATGGTTTCCGTCACAATTGGGCTAGTTAAAACTGACGAAACCACATCCTCAGAGTAAGTATGTTCATCGCTTAGAACCCAATAATCCGCATTTGCCACATACATTTCTTCATAATAATCGAAAACATCATTTGTTGTTTTGTCTGCAATAAGCATAGATGTTACAAAAGCTATACCTAAGATTATCCCAAGTAGGGAAATGAAAAACCTTTTTTTATTATGTGTTATATTACGCCATGAAATTCGCCACATATTTAGCATAATCATCATCCTTTCTAGAAATCACTTGATCAATAACACCATCCTTAAAAAGAATAATTCGATCAGCAAACCCAGCTGCGAAAATATCATGCGTTACCATGATGATTGTTTGATTATTCTCTCGATTGAATCTTGATATTAATCCGAGTATTTCTTCGGCTTTACCTCTATCTAAATTTCCTGTTGGTTCATCGGCTAATAGAACAGAAGGGTTATTAACTAACGCCCTGGCTATAGCAACTCGTTGTTGTTGACCGCCACTCAGTAAATTAGCACGTTTCCGACCAAGTCCTTTCAATCCGACAGAATCAAGTAGTTCTATAATAATTTGGTTCTTCTTTTTAGTTAAACTACCATCTGCATGAAGAGGGAAAGCTATATTTTCTTCTACACTTAATGTAGGGAGTAGCTGGTAATTCTGAAAAATAAAACCGATATACTTTCTACGAAATATCGTTCTTTCTTTTTCCGTCATATTACTTAAATTACTTTGATTTATTACTATATCTCCTTCAGTAGGGACATCAAGACCCCCTAAAAGTTGTAGTAATGTGCTCTTTCCAGAACCACTTGGGCCCATTACAGCCACAAATTCGCCTTCTTCAATGTTCAAATCAAAACCCTTCAAGACTTGAGTTCTTTCTTGCCCCTGTATAAATTCCTTTTTCAAATTTCTAACTTTAATCATGTTTTAATTCCTCCTATTCTTTCGAAATTATTATATACTAAGTATATAATACATAAAAGTAAAATCGTTTAAATTCCATTATAAATTATGTATTTTTTATAAAAGACCCCCTAAGTATAATATATACTTAGTATACATTATATAATGATAATAAAGTCGTCACTTTATCGTAAGCCCGTATTTAAATAACGCATATAAACACGCAGCACCTCCCGGTACTATAAAGGTACTCTGGTAATTCTAGAAATGGTTCCTATACGCGTATGCTACATACTGAGTTTGGTGATCTTCAACTTGCTATCCCTGGAGATCGTAATATAAAATTTAAACAACAAACCGTAGCGCCCTATCGCTGTTCAAACGGTACACTAGAAGCGTTCGTGATTCATATGTTTCAAAAAGGCGTGACAAACGCTGAAATTGCTGATCTCATCGAGCGGATGTATGGTCACCATTGCACCGACTGAATCAGCGAGCGTATGGAAAGAGGTTCTTCAAGAGATTCAAGACCGTGGTGCGGAAGAAATCTTATTATTTTGTATCAGGTGGTTTAAAAGGTATCGCAGATGCCATTCTCTCCATTTATCCAGATGCAAAATACCAAACGTGTTGTGTCCACCTACAACGAAATTATTTCTCATAAAGTACGAATTTCTGATCGCCAAAAAATCTGTGACGATTTCAAAAAGGTTTACCGTGCAGATAACTTGGAAAATGCACAGAAAGCGCTCCAAGATTTCATTGAAAAGTGGAAAACACTCTATCCCAAAGTCACAAAACCGTTAGCTGCCAATCCTTATATACTCACGTTCTATAGCTTTCCAAAATCCATTTGGCGTAGTATTTACTCCACCAACTTGATTGAATCATTCAATAAACAAATCAAGAAATATAGCAAGCGTAAGGAGGAATTCCCCAACGAAGAATCGTTAGAACGCTTTCTAGTTTCACAGTTTGAAGAATATAATCAACGGTTCGCCACCAGGTACCATATAGGTTTTGACAAAGCTCGAGCAGAACTTGAAAATCTGTTCAAAATGAAAGAATAAAAGAGCGTCTACAAGAAAAGGAAAAACTTATTTACACAAAATTATTGACGGTACCTAATTTTTCAAAAAGGAGAGTTTATGAATAAGATTATTGTTTTTGTATTAACGATATTTATATTATTCTCAGGATTC
>Ga0256785_1000337_pt1 | contig 15000 bp, 7 predicted proteins | sample MC6MC0936MT_FD_186041 | JGI IMG/M metagenome (GOLD analysis project Ga0256785, IMG submission 186041) | Metatranscriptome of enriched soil aggregate microbial communities from Iowa State University, Ames, United States - MC6-MC0936-MT... | ecosystem: Environmental > Terrestrial > Soil >... | reverse complement strand
GAAGGGTATAAAGATACTGAGCCGTAGGGAACCAATTATAAACTACTACACCCAATTCAGCTTGATAATAATTTTCGCACACCCTACGGCTTATTTTTCTTATTCATCTCTTAATTTTTCAACTGGATTAAACCGAGTTGATCGAAATACAATAATGCCAACCAATAAACTCAGCAAACCAATCAACGTTCCCAATGGTAACAAGTAGGTAAATGCATTGATTTCTACTCGGATAATGTAATTTTGCAGCCAGTATTGCATCAATAGATAACTCAGTGGAATTGTCGTAAATGCAGCAAATAGGAAGATTCCGTAGTACTCTTTTGAAAAGAGCAACATCAAATGTGCTAGTGAAGCCCCAAGTACTTTACGAATGCCGACTTCTTTATTGCGCAGATGGATGGAAAGCGATATTAATCCGGTAAGTCCCAATGCCACGATCAGTAGCGAAACAACCGTAGCAATCTGGGAAGCGCGATGCAGCTGCAACTCAGTTTCATATAAACTTTTGATACGTTCATCCATAAACTGATATTCGAACGGTGCATCAGGTAGCAACGTTTTCCACTTTTTTTCCAGTTGTTGTACTGCATTGGAAAGAGAGCCTTTTTGTAAGCGAATACTGAGGTATCGGTATTGAAGGCTCTCATGTACATCTATCCAGATAATAGGCGGGGATGCCTGATGAAGTGTGTTGGCAACAAAATTTTCAGCAACGCCCACAATAGTCATTTTGTAACTAGGATCATTGATTGCTATTTGCTGACCAATCGCCTGCTCGGCATTTTTAAAGCCAAAATCATCCATAGCCTTTCTGTTGATGACAACTGGTCTATTATTCGCATGAGTAGCATAGTTTTTAGGAAGAAAAGTTCCCGCAATTAGCGGTATCTCATAGGTTCCCAAAAAGTGACTATCACTTGTAATCCGTTGTACCTGGATTTCTTTGTTTTCAACCGTACCGAATGCAGATTGCATATTGAATCCCAGTAATCCAGGTGTTTCATAAGATAAGCTTACTGATTTTACTTCTGGTTGCTGGCTGAGTTCATGTTGTAAAGTCTCCATTTTGTGAACACCATTTTCGGACCAATCTCTAGGTACTTGAACGGTTAATAAGTAGTCCTTGTTGTAACCTAGATTGCTATGGAGAAATAGGTCCACTTGTTTGGAAATAATTAGTGTGCAGGCCAGCAGGAGCAAGGCTACCCCAAATTGAAAAAACAAAAGAATTTTTCGTACCAGCTGTTTGCCTCCCAAGGTCGAAAACTGATTTTTGACTGCAGGAAGTACCGCTATATTGGAAAGCTTAATTGCTGGATATAGACCCGCCAGTAAACCAATTAATAACGTCATTATACCCAATAGACCAAAAAAATAAATCGGCAATTCCATCAACGTAGGCAGCTTGCGCATCAAGATATGTTCGAAGATTGGACTTGTCACGATATAGATTGGCAGACTGATGAATGTTGCTATGGCCACGATCAGGATATATTCGGTCATCAGTTGTTTAATAAGTTGCACCCGAGACGATCCCATCATCTTGCGAACACCCATTTCCTTTAATCGCGTAATGTGCTGAGCGATACTAAAATTAATGAAATTTATAATGGCCATGATCAAGATAAAAATAGCCGTCAAGATCAATGTCTTTATCATTTTGCGAACAGCCCCCTGGTTGTCGTCCAAATAATAGGTTTTCAATGGTTTTAAACTAGGGCTATATTGGCTGGAAAATTCCTTATCTGTATTTTTGCCTACCAGCGTCTCTATGGCAGCATCTACTTGTTCCGAGCTGACACCTGGCTTCAATTCAATATAACCGGCAATATATGGGTTATTCCAATTGTCGATAGATCGGCCAAAGAATTGCTCGTTGATGATCGGTAAAAATATGTCTGCATGCATATTCTTTGTGAGATCCATAATGGCATTTTGGACGTCGGATTTGATGATTGCTGTAATTTCAAAATCGTGTTTTTCACCCTTGAAATTTTTTATTTGTAGCGATTTTCCAAGTACATCCACATGGCCGAAATATTTTATGGCTGCTTTGTCACTGATGACAACTGAAAAGGGATTATTCAAGGCCGTATTGGCATTGCCCGCTAAAATATGGAATCCGAACATCGTCAATAGACTAGGATCTCCGAGAGACATCCCTTCCTCATGAATTGTCGCACCGTTTGCTACGATACCTGTCAATCCATCAATCCGATAATAATTAGAGACCAGATTGGGATACTCCTCATGTAAGGCTTTGGGGAGCGCCCCTAGTGTGGTTAAGTTAATACCAAATCCTTCTTTCTTATAGTTGCTTTGCAACAAAAATTGCCGATCAATATTTTTGATATTGCTATTCACTTGATGTACATCCCATACATAGGCGCCTACAAGTAGTAGAAAAGTAATACCGCAGGTCAATCCAATTAGATTGATCAGATTTTGCACTTTTTTCTTTCCGATATTTCGCCAAGCAATTTTGAAGTTTGTAAAGTTCATTGTCTTATACTAAGAATTTATTCCGGTCGTGGAGCTGCTGATAGCTTGTTTGCTCCATTTAGTAAATTAAAAATACAAATGTTTAGCCAAGTAATTATCCTGTTGATCATTAACGTATTGCCTTCCTGATTCTTTTCCTTGCTGTTCGATATCGGACAGTGCTTTGTCCACAGCTGAACAGACAAGTTTATTTTTATTCATCACGTAGACTCTCAACAGGCTTTGTTAGGGCCGCTCGTATCGCTTGTGAACTCACAGTAATTAAAGCAATAAAAACGGCTAGCGCTCCTGCTAGTACAAACATCCACCATTGCATCTCAATACGGTACGCAAAATTCTCTAACCATTTGTGCATCATCCACCAAGCTAGGGGAGAAGAAATGATAATGGCTATTAGAACGAGTTTGACGAACTCAGTGGAAAGCATACGTGTGATGTCGGGAACTGTAGCTCCAACAACTTTTCGGATCCCTATTTCTTTTCTGCGTTGATTGGCGGTGAAAATAGCCAAGCCGAATAAACCAAGGCAGGCCACAAAAATAGTCAGTCCCGCAAAGATGCTCAGTAATTTACCCGTTTTCACTTCTGCTTGGTAGGTTTGTGCGTATCGGTCATCCAGAAAGGAATAGCTGAATGGAATGTCTGTTGGAAAGGAACGATAGAGAGACGCTAATTTTTGAATGAGCTTCTCCATATCGGCTGTTTGGGTTTTGAGAATCAAACTCCCGGCTTGATCGCTAAGAACCATCACAAGCGGAGAGATCTGCTCATGTAAAGAGCGAAAATGGAAATCCTCAACGACACCAATAACACGATAGCTTTTGTTGTCTTTATTGGTCAATATTTTGCCAAGGCTATGATCGTTCCAACCTAGATCTTTTGCTGCAGTTTCATTGATGATGACAGAAAGGCTGTCATTACCAAATGTTTTTGCGAAATTTCGTCCCTCTTTAAGCTGCATACCCATAACCGGAATATATTCTTCATCTATATCGTAACGAATCGTTTTGACCCATTGATCAGTATTGCCATCCGGATAGATGAAAAAATTGTTGTTGTTACTTTCTCCAGCAGGGAGATAGGACGAATGAGAGACATGCTTGATTCTGCTATCTTGCATCAATAAATTATAATATGTCTTTTCGTTTTTCCCCAAAGGCCAGCTCTGTATAATAAGGACATTATCCTTGTTATATCCAAGTTTAATATGACGCATATAATCCAGCTGCTGAACAACCACCACGGTTCCAAAGATAAGTCCGACGGAAATGATGAATTGAAATACAACAAGCCCACTGCGTAAATTAAGGCCTTTAGTCGAACGACTTATTTTTCCTTTTAATACACGGAGCGGATTAAATGAGGATAGATATAACGCGGGATAGCTGCTGGAAAATAGACCGACGACTAAACCAAAAGTCAGCAGGAAGGGGATAATTTTAAAAGCGTCAAGTTTTTGAATTTCAATATCTTTGCCTGAAATCTGATTAAATAGGGGAAGGGCAAGTAAAACAATTCCCAAAGCTATCCCTAAGGAAATATAAGTCAGGAGGACGCCCTCCAGCATAAATTGTCGCATCAGGTTTTGTTTGTCGGCACCCAATACTTTTCGTACTCCTACTTCTTTACACCGCCTAAAGCCACTGGCTGTAGATAGATTCATGAAATTAATTGTAGCAATCAATAGCATAAAGAGTGCAATAGCACTAAAAATATAAACGTAACGTATATCCCCCGGAGCGCTGAGGTCGTAGTTGAAATTCGAATGTAGATGGATATCTGTGAGCGGCTGTAGGTAAAGACCGATCTTATTTCCCGTTTTCTTGTATTCTTGGTAACTCATGCCAAAACCTGCCATAAATTGTGTGGCAACATGTTTGTCGAATAGCGTGGTTAAGTTTTTTTCGAGCTTTTCACGTGAAGCATTCTTCGAAAGCAATGCATAAGTATAATATTCGGAAGTCATCCACGAATCTGATCGTGAATCTTCCAGTGCATCCAAAGAGGTAAATACATCAAAATGAAAATGGGAGTTTTGAGGGACATCTTTGATTACTCCAGTGATTTTAAGGATTGTCGGATTGTCTTTGACCGAAAGATCCCGTCCAACCACGTCCGTCGTACCAAAATACTTTAAGGCAGTGGATTCGGAAATCACTGCAGAATTTGGGGAAGAAATAGCTGTAGAGAAATTCCCTTTAATAAAAGGGAGCGTGAAAATTTTGAAGAAAGAAGCATCCACGAAAGCCATTTTTTCTTCGTGAAACACTTTATTATTAACGACAAATAGAGGAGATCCACCGATTCTTAGTCGTGCAGTTTCTTCAACTTCGGGCAGCTCTGACTTCATAGTCGAAGCTACAGGTGGCATGACATGTGCCTCATTGATCGTTCCGCCCTTGACAGTTCCTCTGAAAACAACACGTACAATACGGTCTGCATGCTCGTTGTAACGATCAAAACTAAATTCATCGGTCACATATAAGCTGATCAGAAGGCAGGTTGCAATTCCCATGGCCAACCCAACGATGTTGATAAACGAAGTGGAGAAATTGCGGGTTAAATTTCTCCATGCTATTTTTAAATTATTCTTGATCATATTGAGGCCCCTTTTATTACTATAAATGAATATTTACTCGTTTCGTAAGCTATCTACTGGATTGTTTAGTGCGGCACGTATTGTTTGGAAATTGACAGTAATGATGCTGATCAAAAAGATGGCAAGCGCGGCAAGGATAAAGAACCACCATTGTACGCCCACATTGTACGCATAATCGTCGAGCCATTTTTTTGAAAAATACCCCGCGATTGGACTGGCAATAAAAATAGCCAAAGTGGATAAGATGAGATAATCTTTTGAAAAGAGACGTGATATGTCGAGCACTGTTGCGCCTAGGACTTTGCGTATGCCAATTTCTTTGGTGCGCTGTTCGAGATTTTGCATAATCAATCCTGTGATTCCTAAGGCAGAGATCAACAATGTCAATGCACTGAATAGGATAAATAATTGCACTTGCTTGCTCTCTTTTTCATATTGTTTTGCAATCAAATTATCTATCCAATGGAAGGAAACGTGTTTATCAGGATAGGTATTTTGTATAATTTGAGATACCGATCGAAAGATTTGTTGTTCTTGTCCTTTCCCTACTTTTATCAGAATATTGCCGCTTCCGTTAAAATCTTTTGCTAAAATCACTGTTGGTACTATTTTGCTACGAAAAGACTCACTATGGAAATCTTTAATGATTCCGACGGGGATAATTTGAAGGTCTTTATACAGGATACCGAGTTTGTCTATCCCAAGCTTTTTTGCCGTACTTTCCGTCACAAGGGCATTATTGATACCTTCGTCTTCTCCCATATCCATTTCAACATGCGTATAATCTTCAGGAGTCAATAATCGACCTTTAACCAACTGGATTCCCAAAGTCTTGGACAAATCGACATCGCCACCGATGAAACTGACTTGGATATTTTTCCCTGGATCGTCCTTGTCAACGATTGTCTTGGCAAGGTAGCCTGACCCGATTGTCGGCGTCCAGGCAGCGACGCTGACCGATTCAACCCCGTTAAGTTGACCAATTCGATCTTTTATATTTGTATTTTGTGTACCCTTATTGAAATAGTCGATGTTTAGCACATTTTTGACTTCCATTCCCAAGGGAGCTGCTTGCATATAACTGAGTTGGGACTTGATTGTTATAAGGCCAATGATGACGATAATGGCAATGCTAAACTGTGTTGTGATAAGCATTTTTTTGATAAAGACTTCCGCATTGGGAATTTTTGATAGCTTATTTTTTAAGGCATCTGAACTCTTAATACCGGAGATCAGCCATGCTGGATAAAAACCAATTAGCAGGCCAAGGGCAATTGCAGTCGTCATAAATGCCAATAGCAACGGGAGTTGTATGGATTTAATATAAGCGAGATCATAGCCTATAAAGTGTTCCAGTTGGGACAATCCAAGTCTAAAGAGTACCAAACTACATAATGCAGAAATAAAAAACAGTAGGATTGTTTCTAACAGCATTCGTCTGATCATTTGGGCTCGGCTGGCCCCCAATACTTTATGTATATGAAGTGCTCTTAATTTTTTAACTGTTCTTACAGCGTAAATATTAATAAAATTGATACAGGAAATAATAAAGACCAAAACGGCAACACCCACAAATATATTTGTTGTTTTTTGGTTGCCGCTGATATCTGCACTGCCTAATGGCTCCATATATATATCCTGAATAGGCTGCAGGCGAAAGGAAGTCACCTGTTTTGTGTTAGGACTGAGGTATCCTTTATACCAACGATTTAGTTTCTGCTCGATATCTATTCTTGGTGTCCCGGATTTTAGCTGTACAAATTGTTCGGTGTAGTAGCCTGACCCATCTTTGCTTAATTCCATCGATATTTTGGGGACTAAAGCAATGGCGGAAGCTCTAAGCGTTGAATTATAAGGAAGATTATCCATAACACCCGTAATGATATAATCGGATGGCTGATCGGTATAGGGGTCGGCACTTTGGATGACTTTGCCGATGACATTTTCGTTCTTAAAGTACTTTTCTTTGAATTCTTTGCCGATGAGCAAGTTTGTTTTTCCTTGGACCAGCTGTTTGGGATTGCCTTCGAGAACCTTGATGCTCAACATGTCCAAGATGTTTATTTCCGACTCCAAAACCTGTATGCCTATGGGCTGTGCTGAGCTTGCATGGGGTTTTAAATAATATTTTCTGGATTCTATCCGAGCCTCATTTTGAATCTCCGGAAATACTTGTTTGAGTTCCGTACTTAAATTAACGAATGTTCTGGACATTTGGCGTTCAAGTCCAGCCGTTGAATCTATGGTCACAATCCGAAAGAGATGATCCGCATTTCTCCAGCTTTTGTCATACGAATTTTCTTCAATGACAAGAGCAAATACGAGAAGGCACAAGGAAAAGCCAATACTTAAGCCCAAGATATTGATCCAGGTATACTGTCGGTTGCTAATGAGGCTGCGAAAAGTAAGTTTGAATGAATTCATGCCTTTCTTTATGGTTTAAAACTATAGGAAACAATGTTATTAAACTTTGGGCTACTCATCGCGTAAACTGTTAACAGGATTACCTAATGCAGCCTTAATTGCTTGATAGCTTATCGTGGCCATACTGATCAGAATAGCCAATAGTCCAGCAATGACAAAATAATACCACTGTATCTCAATTCGATAACTGTAATCTTGTAACCATTTATCCATGGCCCACCAAGCGATAGGTGTGGCGATAAAAATTGCAACCACAACAAGCTTAATAAAATCGATCGAAAGTAAAGAGGTTACTTGGGTGACACTTGCTCCAAGAACTTTGCGGACAGCAATTTCTTTCATGCGCGTTTCGGCCATATAGGCGATTAATGCCAATAAACCCAGACAGGAAATAAAGATCGTCAATCCTGCAAAGATCATGGCCAGTGTACCTATAGCTTTTGTCTCTTTAAATTTTTCTTCGTAGGTCTTGTCAATGAATTGATATTCAAAAGGGTAATCTGGGTTGAACTTTTTAAAGATTGATTCAATCGTTTTTAAGTTGTCTGCGATATTATTGTTTGGATTTAAACGATAATGGATCGTTGTAAACCAGGCTTGCGGTCCTAATATCACCATAGGTTTATTGTCTCCAAATGGCGATCCCATTATGAAATCTTTGACCACCCCAACCACGGTCCATTTTGTTCCATCGCCATCCACAATGCTATTGACCGGGTTTTTGAGGTGCAAACTTTTTACCGCGGATTCATTTAAAATCAAGGCGGTACTGTCTGTTGCAAACTTGTAAATATCGATATCCCGCCCCTGTGTAAGTGTTAGGCCTAGATTCTTTACGGCATCGGCGTCGGTACTAAAACGGTTATAGGAAATGCGTTTGTCCTGTTCCGTTGGTGTGCCGGAGGTAAATCCCCAGCCATTGCTATAGAAATCGGTTACCGGCGACATGTTTTTCGAAACAGAAACAACTGCGTTGCTGGCTAACAATTCATTTCTAAGAATTTTGTAATTCTTCTCGAGGTCACCTTGGATACTACTATAAAGTAGTCCATTTTCATTATAACCGCGGTCGCGCTGTTTGGTATATTGGATTTGTTTCGCGACAATGACTGTTGCGATAATCAATATAATAGCGAGACTAAATTGAATGACGACTAAGAGCGAGCGAATACTAAGGCCTCTTGTTTTAGAAACAAATTTCCCTTTCAAGGTCTTGATAGGCTGAAATGAAGAAAGGAAAAAGGCTGGGTAGGTACCCGCTAACACACCCGTAAATAAGGCAAAACCAATTAAAAAAAGCCAGGTTGGTAAGTTTAATAACGATAAGCTAAGCTGTTTTCCGACAAGCTCGTTAAAAAATGGCAGGACCATAAAAACAAGGATAGTTGCGAGTACCATGCCGATCAGGCTAATTAATATGCTTTCAACCAGGAACTGCGCCATTAGGCTCGTCTTATTAGCTCCAATTACTTTGCGGACACCGACTTCTTTTGCGCGGCGTTCGGAACGTGCCGTACTCAAATTCATAAAATTGATGCTTGCCACCAATAAAATAAATACACCAATCCAAGCAAATAGCTTTACGATATCGATACGTCCGGAAGTATAATTTCCTCCTTTTCCGCTATTGTAAAGGAAAGAATCTGGAAAGGGGAAGGCAAAAATCTCACCCGTATTTCTTGCAGAAGTATAACCGGCAGCTTTATTACTCGTATTGATATGATCTCTCAGATAGGTTCTGATTTTGTCGTTAAATGCGTTGACTGAAGTACCTTCTTTTAACAGGATATAGGTAGTTATTGAATTATTGCTCCAGTTATCGTCTACGTAACCGATTATTTTTGCATATTCAAATGGGAGGAGGATGTCAAATTTGAAACTTGAATTACTCGGAAGATCTTTAAGTATAGCTTGCACGGTGACTTGATTAACCGAGTCTATCCGAACTGATTTTCCAATGGGATCTTCATTTCCAAACAGCGCTTTTGCGTAACTTTCCGTGAGCACAAGACCTTTGGGATGATCAAATCTCACATTCTGTTCTCCTTTCACAAAAGGCAAAGAAAACATTTTGAAAAAACCAGGATCGATGAAAACAGTATTTGCGATCAGTTTCTTTTCATTGAAAGTTGTTAAAAATTGCGATCCCTCATTATATCTGGTAAAAGCTTCGATATCTGGAAAATCTGCAGCCAATGAGGGCGCTAGTATTTTAGGTGTATAGGCCCAGGCTGATTTTTCGCCTTGAAATTCGTCACGATTACTCAATACGTGCAGGCGATCACCCTTCTCATGAAAGCGGTCCATGGTTAACATGTTCTGCAACCAAAGTGCTATAAGTAATGCTCCGGCCATACCGATCGCCAATCCGATGATGTTAATCAGGGAGAAGGATTTGTTTTTCATCAGGTTCCGCCATGCGATTTTGATATAGTTCCTTATCATGGTTTTAATTTTTCGTTTTGCAGTGTTTTGTTTAATTGAAGCGAACCAATTGCAGCTCTATTTTTTACTCTTGACTTTTTATGTACTTAATTTTTGCGCTTATTCGTCTCTTAATGTCTTTACGGGATTACTATTGGCAGCCTTTATGGCTTGTGTGCTTACCGTAAAGAAAGCTACGAATAAGGCAGAAACTCCTGCTAGTGCAAAAAACCACCATTGTATTTCAATTCGATAGGAAAAGTCCTGTAGCCATTTGTTCATTGCCCACCAGGCTATTGGCGAAGCAATTAGAATGGAAATAATGACAAGCTTAACAAAATCCTTGGATAACATTGCCGTAATTCCAGTTACCGAGGCGCCTAGTACCTTACGAATGCCAATTTCTTTGGTCTTTAGCTCAGCAATATAAGAAGCAAGCCCAAATAAGCCCAGACAAGAGATGAAAATAGCTAATCCCGAAAAAATGAATGCGAGTTGAGCAGTCTGTTGCTGATCTTTGAATTTAGCTGCAAATTTCTGATCCACAAACTGGTACTCGAAGGGGTAGGCCGGATTGAACTTTTTAATAATTTCCTCAATTTGCTTTAGGTTCATTTCCATAGCTCTGTTTGGACTGGTGCGTATAACCATATTCAACATCCAATTTTTTGAAGGATAAATCAGTAAGGGGGTTATTGGACTATAAGGTGACCCCGTAATATAATCATTGATTACACCAACGATAGTATAAGTTTTATCGCCCCATTTGAGATAGCTTCCTATTGGATTTTCCAGTTTCATTTCTTTGACAGCAGCTTCATTAATCATTACAGAAGCACTATCTCCCGGTAGCCTGCCATAATCGATGTCTCGACCAGCAATGAGCTTTAATCCAAGAGTTTTAACAAGATCACTTTCAGTGCGTCCAAGTTCAAAACCCATTTTTTTTGCTTGTTCTGGATTAGCTCCAGGCCATAGGAAACTACCTCCGGAACTGGCTCCATTTTTAGTAATTGACCAGCCCGTACGAGTAACAGCTTCGGCAATGTTGGCAGTGATCAGTTCCGACTTAATAGCTTCATAATTTTTTTCCATACCGCCTTCAATGGGCACTTCGATAAGTTGTGAATTTTCATAGCCTATTTCACGCTGGCTGGCATATTCTATTTGTTTGCGTACGATAATGGTTGCTATAATCAGTATAATAGCAATACCAAATTGAAATACAACCAATAATTCTCGAAAATTCAGGGAAAACTTGTTTGTCCGTCCAAATATTTTGAGCGATTTTATCGGTTTAAAAGAAGAGAGCACGAAAGCAGGGTATAGCCCTGCCAGTATCCCTGTAAGGAAAATAAAACCAATCAGGGAAAACCAGATCGATGAATCTGAAAATGAAAAGATTAATGCTTTATCTAAAACCTGGTTAAATATTGGAAGAGTCAGTATTGTCAATACGATAGCACATGTACCTGAAATAAAGGTTAACAATAAAGATTCGGAAAGAAATTGTATGATTAAATGGAAGCGTTGGGCTCCTACAACTTTTCTTACTGCAACTTCTTTTGCTCTTTTCTGGCTGCGGGCTGTACTGAGATTGATAAAATTGATACAGGCGATCAATAATATTAATAAACCTATTCCCGCCACCAATTTAACTTGATCTATTTTTCCGCCAACAGCAATACCCTGCTCAAATTTTGAATATAGATGCATTTTGGACATCGGATAGAGGAACATGGAGCCTTTTATTTCATGGTTTGTTTTTTTGTTGATTATATTATTTAGCTTTTTATTAAAAAGATCAACATCGGTTCCTTCTTTCAGCTTGATATAAGTATAGAAAGTGTTTGAACCCCAGCCAGATGAATAGGTTTCGGCTTTTTCTAAAGGTATCAGATAGGTAAAGTCGAAACTTGTGTTACTGGGGAGATCCTGCATAATTGCCGATACCCTATACAGTTCTTTATTGTCGAGAAGAAGCGTTTTATCTATTGGATCAGTTTTGCCAAATATGTTTTTAGCAAGACTTTCCGTCAGGACGATATCTTTTGTATCTTTTAGAGCATCCTTGCTGTTCCCTTTAAGAAGTTTGAAATCAAATAATTCAATAAAGGCTGGATCAACTTCATTTCCCTTGGATTTAATCTTCTTATCGCCAAAAGACATCAGGGCGGTGCTGCTCCAATACATCCGCGCAGCACGTTCAACCTCTGGGTAATCTGCTAGCAGAGCCTGAGATGCCGGTGCCGAAGTGATATCGTTTACGTAGATTTTTTGCTGATCTTCATATTTGTTCCAAAGTTTATATATGCTTTCCTTATTGCTGTAAAAATTGTCGAATTGCAATTGATGTTTTATCCATATACCGATGATCAGTACCGCTGTCAATCCGATAGAAAGTCCAATAATATTAATCGCAGAGTACCCCTTGCTTTTCCATAGGTTCCGCCATGCTATTTTGATGTAATTTTTAAGCATATCTGTCGTATTAGGTATCGATAAATAGAAAAAACTTGAATTTTAAAGGTCCAGCTTGTTATTTATCAGGTGTCTTTATTTTTAATAGCTACTAAAACAATTACTCGTCTCTTAAACTATCAACCGGGTTCAGAATCGCAGCTTTTATGGTTTGAAAACTAATGGTGATAAATGATACCAATAATGCACTTATCGCCGCCACAATAAATACCCACCAGTCTAGCGTGATGTGGTAAGCAAAATTCTCTACCCAGCGGTGCATGGCATACCAGCCTAAGGGTACACTGATCAATACAGCACACAGGACTAGGGCCATAAAGTCAACACTCAATATGTTGACAATCTTGATCGTTGAAGCACCTAATACTTTACGGATACCGATCTCTTTAAAGCGTTGTTGCACGGCATAAGCTGATAATGCAAATAGTCCCATACAGGCGATAGCAATTGTAATGATGGAAAATAACTGCATTACTCGTGTTGTTTGCTGATCTTTGAGATATAACTTGTTATAATCATCATTGAGAAAGTGATATTCAAAACTGTTTTTTGAATCAATATCTTTTATAACAGCTTTGATCTGCGCAAGAACATCTTTTACCGGCGACGTCGGATTGAGTCGAATGAAAATATTGCCGAAATAATCATATTCAGGAAAAAGTACAATTGGTTTGACTTCGTTGTGTAATGATGCAAAGTTAAAACTTGCCACAACTTGTTTGATACTGCCCTTACGTCCGTTCAAATTGATTTTCTTTCCAATAGCCTGTTCAGGAGTAAAACCCATGGCGGATGCAGCAAGTGTATTCACTACAAAGCCATATTCTGGTGAAATAGTATCTTGCGCGCGCAAAATGTCCGCATCTGACAGCGGTGCGCCGGCGACAGATGGAATATGAAAAACGGATACGAAATCTTTTTCAATCGGAATTGCAGTGACATCCATATCAAAATCATTGGGTTGGCCTTCTACTTCACTGACACTGTAGCCACCTTGGATATTGACGGGATTGTCATACGAAGCGGTAACGCCCTGGACGCTATTGAGCTGCATTAACTTTTCTTTTAATAGCTGCCTTTCTTTATCTTGCCATCCTCGGCCATCAATGACCAACATATCAGAGCGATCCAATCCAGTGTTTTTAGACTGGATAAAATCCATCTGTCTACTCGCAAATAAGGTGCAGATAATAAAAAATATAGAGATACTGAATTGAAAAGTAACGAGCACCTTGCTTAATGATATACCATGTCGTTTTTCAGTTAGTTTCCGCTTAAAAATGGAAATAGGTTTTGAACTAGCAATTGAATAGGCAGGCCAGCCACCCGACAGAAGCGTCAACAAGGCTATGAAAACAAGTAAAATCGTATAAAACCGAGGGTCTGTCCATACGGTTAATTTCATTTCGGTACCCATAAATGAACTGAATACGGGTAACAAAAGTCCTGTAGTCAGAAGACTAAAAGCAACCGCTAGAAAAACCATGAGGCTACATTCAAAAAAGAACTGAAAGAATATTGTTTTCTTTGCTGCACCCAGAACTTTCTTGACACCGATTTCTTTCTTGCGTTCAAGCGCATGCGCTAATACCAAATTTGTAAAATTGATGCAGGTTAAAATAATAAGCGCAGCACCTAACGCCAGTAAAATATAGATATAAGTAATGTTTCCTGTACCTGCTGCTTTGGAGTGAAGATGGATATCGGTCAGCTTTTCAAGGATAAATCGAAATTGATAGCCTTGTTTTGTTGCTTCGGCGAATTTTGATTTTGTCATTTGGTCCAATTTCTGTTGGATCGAACCGAACTGATCTTTGTTTTTTAGGAGCGCTATGGTTATATCATTTGCAGATGACCAAGCCATTTCTTTGTAGCGTTCTAATCCTTTGTTGGAAAGGAGTGCAGAGAAGTTCAACTGTGTATTTGTGGGCAAGTCTGCGATGATACCTGTGATTTTCCAGTTGACTTTGTCAATGGATAGTGTCTGACCGATGGCCGACTGATTGGGGAAATATTTCGCTGCGAGTTTTTTTTGTTAAGACAATCTGATTTGGTTCTGCTAAGGCTGATCGAGAATCACCTTCGAGAAAGGTATAACCTAAAGTTTTAAAAACATTTTGGTCAGCATAAAGTAGGCCTTTTTCAGTTATTAGTGCCTCTTTGGATTCTATTTTACCGCCTTTGGAATAGCTGTAGAATCTGGTTGCCTGTTCTACATCCGGAAATTCAGCTTGTAAAGCAGGCGCTAAACCTGTTGGTGTTACCGCAGAATTTACTTCCTCCGTGCTATTGGGTGCTTTATAGGTGAGGCTAATATAAGCTAGACGGTCCGCATTGGGAAGGAAACGCTCATAACTGGATTCATGATATATGTACGCTGCCAACAATAGAAAACATGTTATCCCGATGCTGAGGCCAAACATATTTAAAAGAGAAAATCCTTTGTTTTTTCTGATATTCCGCCAAGCAATTTTAAAATAGTTCTTTAACATGGTTATGAGCATTTAGACTGTTAATTAGGCTATATTCTTGTCACTTAGCTCGCTTTAGTAGAAGGCTCCGTTATT
>Ga0256785_1000303_pt1 | contig 15731 bp, 19 predicted proteins | sample MC6MC0936MT_FD_186041 | JGI IMG/M metagenome (GOLD analysis project Ga0256785, IMG submission 186041) | Metatranscriptome of enriched soil aggregate microbial communities from Iowa State University, Ames, United States - MC6-MC0936-MT... | ecosystem: Environmental > Terrestrial > Soil >... | reverse complement strand
GTTTGAAGTATCTCCTGTTGAATAGAATGAGGAGCACGTAGTCCTAATAGCTGAAATAGAGTGTAGGCGGAGCGCACTGATAGATAAGGAATCAGCCATAAGTTATCGTGACCTAATTCAAAGATACCTGCTGTTGTGTCTGACTTTAGAAATGGTGTAATAATTTTTTTTGCTTTTATGGCGGACTGCTGCAACTTCGTAATCCAATCTTCAGCCTCTTGAATTCGCCCAAGGAATGTTCCAAGCAGTCGCACCTCTTCAAGCTTGTCCAATTGTCCCCAAGGAATTGTCAGAACAGGGGCAATTTGTTCAAGTGCTTTCATTATATCAGGGTAGTTATAAAAATATGTTGGTGCCACGATTAACTCTGGGACTAGTTGGTGTATCGCTTCGATTTGATCAAAAGACTCTATCTCCACAATGTTCGGCAATCGTTTGTGCAATAGTTGGGATGATTGAAGCAGCTCTCGCGTAGTAGCGAGGGGCTGAATGCCTAATGCTAGTAATGCTCCAAGAAATTGTATACTAACTATACGGTTGGTATGCTTTCTTTTGCGAAAACTGCTAGGTGAAAGGTGAACATATTTGTTGAAAGTTTTTCCCAAATATGAGCCATCTGCGAATCCTGTTTTCAACGCAATATCCTGCAATTTGTCATCTGTTCCGAGTAACATCAGCTTTGCTTGGTCTATTCGAATTTGATTCACATACTCAGCAAAATTCCACCCTGTTTCTTTCTTAAATAGCGATGAGAAATAGCTTTCGTTAAAACCAGTCATATTGGCCATAAATGAACGTGTTAGCGGTGCTTCAAAATGCTGTTTAATATATGTAACAGCCTGCTGAATAGCTTGATCGTTTGTCACAAAACTGTTATCGATACTCTTTCTTTCAAAAATAGTATCGAGTAACTCGTGCAGAAGCAAATGAAGCTTAGGGGTAGTATTCAGGGTCTGCGTTTGCTGAAACTGTCCCATCAAATTTTTCAACAGTCCTTCCGCATACCGAGGAAATTCCATGATCTGCCCATGTGCAGGCAAATGCGTTATATCATTCACATATAGTATGTGTATCTTTCTCACGTTTAGCCAACCGATAGCTGTTAAATGAGATGCTAGAAACAGGCGCAAATCCCTCACTATCGCTTGGGACCATACGAATATCCTGCTCTTGGTGCAAAAGTAAGACGAATTGCCCTCTTCCTATTCGATAAGTACCTTTCTCCGCTCGAATCGATATGGGTTTCGTAGGAATGATAATCATGGGAAACGGACCTGTCAGCATAACAGGGCAAATCGTTCCTTCGTCTGCCAGAAGCTTTGTGTCTAGAAGCTCATATGTCAACATTTTACTAGATTCTCCCCTATCTTATTTTTAGCAAAACAATCTCTTGTTAAATATGTACAGAGTTGCTCAATCATTATATAACCTTAAAAGGCCTACTTGATAACCAATTGTTCAAAAATAATAGTCAAACTAAATTTCTTTTGTGGAGGTCATTTTATTTTTAGGGCTTAATAAACTTACTAATACAAAAACATTTAATCCAAAGAGTAATAATAACTTCACCGTTTCTAGCCCTCCATAAATCGTATTTCACTATAAGTATCCAATAGCCTCCTTCTGTTTATCAATTATTTCAAAATATGAATACGAATCATTTTCCATTAATCTGTAATTTAATTATACCTAACATCACTTTCATTCGGATTACTTTTCCCATGTAAATTTAAATAATTACGCCCTCGATTGTTCCAAAAAGATTAGGACATAGCAGAGCTGTTCAATACTTCTAGGCAATTAATCAGGCACAGTATCGGGTATTCAACTGAGCATAAAAATCACCATTTCAGCCAATTCTCTAACGACGTTTCACCATGCACTATTGATTGTGCTATAGTAAAAACATTGACGTATTAGGAGGAAAAGTTATGTTATATGGTGAAACAATTTACTTGAGACCATTTGCTTTATTAGATGCAGATGAGTTATTACAATTTCTAATTGAAAATAAAACTTTCTTTGAGCAGTACTCCATGAACCGTTCTAATGATTATTATTCTTTAGAATACCAACAGAATTTAATAAAAAAATGGGAAGAAGATTCAAAAAAAGATATAGAGTACAAATTTGGGATTTTCCAAAAGAATAATGATGAACTAATAGGAACAATTCAATTATTTCAGATTAATCGTGGTTCACTTCAAAATGCGATTATTGGTTATTTCTTAGATAAAAAACAAAATGGGAAGGGTTATGCTACGGAAGCTACTAAGCTAATTGTAGAATTTGCTTTTAATATACTTAAATTACATAGAATTGAAGCAGGTGTAATGCCTCATAATATAGGTTCAATTCGAGTTTTGGAAAAATCGGGTTTTCATAAAGAAGGCATTGCTAAGAAAAATGTGAAAATAAATGATAGTTGGGAAGACCATCAGGTATTAGCAATAATTAATCCAAATGATTAATATTTTCAGCTCTAATAATTTTTGATGAACTGGAATCGCTCTGGTCATCTTGGAGTGGTTTTTTCACCACTCCAGCCAATTCTTTATATTTAATTTTGTTAGCGTATTTCCGTACGCTTTTAATAAAACTTGATATCAATTTACTATAGGTTTTGTGAACTTCGCTAGTGTTAGGAAGTTCAATAAATTGAATACTAGAAATTTCTAACTTCTATATAAACACAAAAATAAAAAAATAAACCAATGCTGTAGGAACTGCGTAAGAACATATACCATTTAAACTCCATTTGTCTTCATCAAGTGTCCAAAGAAAAATAAACAATGTTATCATGGTAATCCCAAATGCACTCATAATAATATTTAATAATCCAATAACGCCCATCCCCTTTTCAACCTTTCCATTTACATTAATATTATTCTTCATATATTAAGGACATGCTACCCGTTTGGCTGTTTCATCAATTAATGCATTACGTCTACGTAGCATTGCGCGACATATACAATCGTTCTGCAATGTCTTTCCATTCATAACAATTCTCTTCTGTATCCCTATAATGCATGTCTGATAAGATCTTTAAATCACTGTTCAAAGTGAATAGAATTCATCAATCGTTTTATCAATATCTTTTGGCTTTTGATAAAGCTTGTCTTCAGCAAGAATTAGCTTTTTGTTCTGTGTTGAATTATGTTCTTGATGAAAATCTTTCAATTTTTTTCTGATGTTTCCCAGGACAGTTACCACAAACTCAATTGAAAAGCATACATATAATAAAATTATAGAAAGGAGGTACATTACTATGTCCCAAAACTATGGCGGTAACGGTGGTTACGGTAGTGGCGCAGGATTTGCACTCATTGTTGTACTATTCATTCTTCTGATAATTGTTGGAGCTGCTTTCATGTATAATTCATATTAATTTTTAATGAATCAAAGATATTGATCCATACCGTAAAAACAAAATCCTCCAATGCAGTAATTTTAAATAATCCTTACACCTCTATTTTTCAGGGTCACTTTCCCCAGGTGATCCTATTAGTTATTTCATCCCTCCGCAATTCATAGTTAATTACATAATAAAAAGCACCTCATTTGAGATGCTTAATAGACATATTCAAATTATTTATATTAAGTCTATAGAACCGGCAATCCTATGATATATAAGGGTTTTTCGGTTTTTTTTATCTAATTTTATCTCTATTTATTTTTTACTACTGGTGGGAATATAAACAGAAAAACCACCCATAACGGAGTGGTCTGAAAGAAAAAATTTTAAGTGTGAAGTTGAAAAAAACAAGGGATATTTTATTGGATAAGTTAAATAATATCTTTAGGAGGTGTCGAAATGAAAAGAGATAAAAAAAATACAGAATTTGCAACAGACGAGCCAACAAAACAAACATTTTCTAGAGGAGCAGATCCAGGTAATATTAAAAAAACTAATGAGCGTGAAGGACATACTGAACTCCCACGCCCAAATGAAGAAGACCTTATTATTGATGAGAAAAAAGGTAAGTCAACTTCATTGTAATATAAAGATTATTTAGCATTTTATCTATTTTGACCACTCATCACGGAGTGGTCTTTTTACGAATTATTAAATCACCCGTTTACTTAATAAGGCTTCTCTTTATATTTTAAATATCTTCGCTTCGACTTAATACAAAAACGCCTCGGTTTACTATTAAAGATTATTTTTATTACTTATAAAGGAAATTTGTTCAGCTGATATAATAAAATCAATTAAATCCATCGTTTCATTTAGTAGCAAGACGTGAAATTCATATTTGTCATTCACTTTATATATTTCCTCATACAGCCACCATGAATCTTCTAACAAATCATCCTGTTTGATAATATTATAATTTTCAAATATGACCTCATCTATATTTGTATAACTCCCTTTATTATCAAGGAGTAATTTTAAGGATTTATCATTCTTAATTGATTTTATAATTTTGCAATCATGGAAGCTAAAATCCCCATCAATTTCTATATCCAGTAATGTTGCGTTTTCTTTTATATATCTTTTGTAATCTTCAATTACTGTGGTTACAATTCTTTCATTTTCCTCGCAAAATTGAGTTACAGCATTTATTACATTATGAGTTGCCTTATCTAAAGCAAACACCCTTATATCTGCAATCTGTTTAACTATTGTTTCTGGTAATTGCTTTTTTAAATACATATGATTATGTATGAAATAATCATGAAATTGTTCTATTCCCTTTTCTTTATTAAAAGGTTGATAGTTATTATGATCATCATCTCTGTTTGCTGTTTCGTTAGATTTTAATATTAAATTAGCTTCTTCTTGTAAAGTAAGCCAACTATTTAATTCAATGTGGTAAAGCTGTTGAAAATATTCTTCTGAGAATGTTTCAGCTTGCTTTTCTTCCTCTAAAAGCAGTTGGAAACTTGTTTTTTGACACAATTCATGCCATTCCTTAGTAAAATATTTCATTTTATTACCCTCGTCTCTCAAAGAAGTAAATTTTTCATTAACATGCCAGGCTAGTTAAATAAACCAGCCTAACCTGGTGAACCTGTTGTTAAAAACCACATAGCCAATAAAATCAACCAAATTACTACAATGCCTATAACTAAACGCTTCATACACAAGCCTCCTTTCAGACCTTACATCCACTAATCTACTTTGTAATTTAATAATACCTCATACCACTTTCATTTGGATGACTATTTCCATTTATATCTACTTCCAGCCAATTATCTAACGATAGTTCACTTTGCACTATTGATTGTGGAAGGCTATCACGTTCAGTTAACCAATTGTAGAAAGGTACTGGAAGTTCATTGGAATGAGTTTCTTCTATAGTTAGAGATTGGATTCGACTTGTTATCCAAACGCTCTACAGCCTTGTTATATGCCCCTACGTATACAGCTCCCAATGTACAGCCTCTTTTGCAAGTTCTCTTAATAGCCAAATATAAGCTACATAATCCTTTTTAAATTGGTCTTTGTCATTTGTACGAGCCAGCTCCACTTGTGCATAGCTAAGCGGATTACCCTTTGGGCCGATTTACTGGCGCAATTTGTACAACACGCCCTCCACCACCTACCCAATGAGAAGTGAATGCATTTGCTTTATTGCGATTCATATATGCAATTTCCCTTTCTAAAGCATCAGGGCCACAATTGGTCGGATTATCTGATTCATGAGCGATCACATATTTTACAGCTGTTAAAGCATAGTTTGGTAATCCTGACATCAAACATTTTTCAATTGCATAAGTCATAATGCATCATCCTTTCTTTTCATCCACAATGATTTGTTTGATTTCTGAAACATCTTTGGACAACGATGAAAATGCTCTTGCTTGTTCTGAAATAACTTCTTGATTTTGTTTAATAACCCCTTTTTCTCTTTCTTTGTTATTTTTCATTGTTGAGAAGTGCACCACACAAAAAGGAAAGCATATCCACCCCCCTTTAAAAACATGTTGAAGATTTGTTCATCCATCATATATTCCTCCTTGGCATAATAAAAGCCCTCCACGATTACTGTGGGGGGCACAAAAATAGCACTGCTCAGCACAGTGCAATTGCTTAGGTCTTGTTGTATAAAAATAGCCCTCAACATATTGATAGTGGCAGGCGAATTACTGTTGTTAAAACATTCATCAATTATAAAAAGATTCTTATTTTGAATACTCAACCAACCATTTGAAAGCCAGTCCGTAATTATCGAAAAATTCAACAGACTCTTTTGTGTTGGATTGCTTTAAGTGGTTCATTATCTCTCCTTCTTCAAGGAGAAACGCAATTGCTTTGCTGTGTTTTAGAATGGTATTATTAAAAAACTTATCTTTCCATTCTTTCTGAACAGAAAAATGGTCTGGGATGTATCCTTTTCTATCTACCAACAATTTGAATTCTCGACCTTCAGAAATAAATTGCTGGCACACCTTTTCAAAACCATTAAACCAATCATTAACATCTTCAATTTTTATTTGACCTATTAGGTGAGTAACTATTATATCTCCTGAAACTTCGGTGTTGACGTTTTTTTCTATCAACTTAGAATCATCTCCCTTAGTTTCTATTATCCGTAAAAACCCTATAAAATCAAATACTCACCATCTAATATTTAGTCAATAAAAATAACGCTAAGCCTAAGCCTACGTTTACTGTTCGTCCATTATGCTAATTAGTTCTACATACTGTTCTTGTGTATTTTTCATCATTAAGAATAAACATAAATCTGAATCCAAAGCCTCTTACTCGTAATTACTTGAATTAATAACAATTTTCGAAATATCAGTTTTAACTATCATTCATTACGGCATACACATGCAACAACTTTAATAGAGAATGGTACGCCTGTTCAAACAGTACAAAAGAGATTAGGACATAGTCGAGCTGCCTAACAGAAGATCGCTATGTCCACCTCACTGAGAAAATGGCTAGAGATGTGGCAAACATCTTTGATTCATTCGCTCAAGATATATAAGAATTACTAACGTATTTTTTATGGTGGGGAATTGGTAGGTAACCCCACCAAATTGATATAAAAACACTTATTTCAAACCCCTAAGCGCTGTTATATCAACGTTACTTCGAATCATCCATCTTCAGTACAGCCATGAATGCCTCCTATAGAAATCCTGTATTAAGGCGTATCTATCTGTATTTATATATAGCCTTCAAACCTTTGATATATAAGGGTTTGAAGGCTTTTTTTATTTAATTTTATTCATGGATAATTTGATATATCGAGCTTTATTTTCTACAAATGGTGGGGATATGATGGGGAATTATAAAAAGTAATAGACCAACCACCCATTATGACATGCTCCCTATTAGGTAGACAGATTAAAAAATAAAATCTGTTTATCTAAGGGGAGCATATCATTGAGCGCCTGGTCTTTATCTGTTTTTGTACAAGACATTTACAGAATAACACTTCATCCTATACAACTTCTGAACAAGAGTCCCTCACCTGTACAAACCGCGCGGAGCGATTTTTTCCTTGATTTAATATTATATTTATATTAGTAGCCATATGGACGGTAATATGGTTGGCGGTAGTATGGTGGGTAGAACGGAAAGAATGGAAAGAATGGGTAAAATGGGTATTGATAACGCGGACGTCTTCTACGACGTCTTCCATAACTGTCATAATCATATTCGTAGTCATCATCGTATCTGTCTCTGTCATATTGATCATAATAATCGCGCATATTTTTTCCTCCTATCGATTTCGCTATAGGTTATGCTAAATTAGGATTGAAGACTATATATTTGCCTATATTTAACATTATCCATCTTGATCGGCCCATTTTAACAAGTTGTTCTTTCATCATCCCACACCTCTCAATAGGAACATTGGTTTGCATTATTGTAGAACAGATGTTTGTATTTTGACAAGTATTAATTTGTGGAAATAAAAAAGACCAAGACAACAATTAAGTTATCTTAGTTTTTTTTTGGTTCGTATTTTATCAAGTGAAATCTGTGGAAATAAAAATCTATATATTATTGCTTACAACACGAAACGGCTTTGTCCATATCTTTTGTACTTACAAACACAGATCCTAGATTATCAATTACATAGTCTATATTATTGTCATCTAACTTCTCTAATAATGCTTCTTGCGACTTTTTTGTTAAATTTTCATACTTAGCCAATAGAGTTACGCCTTCTTCAGTGACGGTTGCTTTTCCTTTTTCTAACTCATCATGTTTGCTACATCCATTCAATATACTCAAACTTAAAATAATATATAAGAAATGTTTACATTTCACGAATTCACATCCTTAAATTTCCTATATTACCTATGTTATACCATAATATAAGTATTAAAAAAAGCTCATTACCGATTAAGGTAACGGGCATCTGTTGTTAAACGCTACGTTGTGCAATGATAGATAATTTCTAATCCTTTTAAATCACCATTAGTTAATGTGCCAGCGTCAAATTTTTTCTAAGTGTGACTTATTAATAAGTTTTTTATCCACTGCTTGTTTGAGATAGTCACGAACTGCAGCTTTAAGAGTTTCATTTGAAAATTGCATTGTATCATCATCCTTTACAATTGGTTTAGGTTTATTGTCCTCCACAATTAACTGCACTTGGCATTTACTATTGATTGGTATGATCACTTGTCCTTCAATTTTATATGCTTTTGGCATAATCCAATTCGGCTTAACTTCAAAGTGAGGACGGTCAATATTACCTGTCCAATCTCCACCCCATGTAATGCCTAGCTTTCGTGCGATAGCCCCTACTCGACCTAGTGTTGTTACATCATACAAAGTTTGTGGAGGGCAAACAGCGATGTCCCATGCTAGGCGTGATTTGACCTTACATGATTTTCTTATGTTCTAGCAAATCGAATATGTACAATTACGATTAAAAATCACATTTTACCACATATCGGTAAATATAAATGAAAATCTCTTACCCCACATGTTTTACAACAATTTATGAATTTAAAAGTACGGGAAGGGTTGGCTAGACAAACAATCAGTATTATACAAGGAATACTCAACAAATCATTGAAGCAAGCTGTTTATCCTTATAAGTATATAAATGAAAATCCAATGCAATATGTTGAGTTATTAAAAGAAAAGGACCGTAAGCCGACTAAAGATGATATAAAAATACAATCAAAAGAAAATTTAAGACTCTTGAATGAGAAAGTAACTGAGGATCATCCATTCTATTTACCATTTCATATAGGATTTCATTGTGGAGTTCGAGTTGGAGAATTATGTGGACTTGAATGGAAGCATATAAACTTCGATGAAATGACAGTAGCAATTGAACAGCAATTAATTAATAAAAAGATTACAGATGAAAATGGAAAAGAATATTTTAAATGGGTTGTTGCTACCCCAAAATCTAAATCCGGATATCGTACTATTCCAGTTGGCAGAACTTTAATGGAGATATTAAAGAAAGCCAAAAAGAAACAAATTGAAAATCGATTAAAGTATGGAGAATTTTAACTTCAAGACCCTGATCATGATTTTGTTTGTAAAAAAGAAAATGGAGAGCATTACACCCCTGCTGTTATAAAGTATCAAACAAGAGAATTAATAAGAAAAAAACTAAGCATCGATTTCAATTACAATTCTTTACGTCATACTCATGCAACAATGTTAATTGAAAGTGGACAACCAATAAAAACCGTCCAAAAAAGATTAGGACACAGCAGATCAGCAATTACTGAAGAGCGCTATGTCCATTTAACACAGAAGATGGCAAGAGATGCCGCTGATATTTTTGATTCCATCGCTAAAGATTTATAAATTGCTGGCACAATTTTAATGCGGTGGCAAATCGGTGGCAATCTCCACCCAACTGATAAAAAATTATTTAATTAAAACCTTATAAACACTGCTATTTCAACGTTACTTCGAATCATCCATCTTCAGTACAGCCATGAATGCCTCTTGAGGAACTTCGACTGAACCTACTTGTTTCATACGTTTTTTACCTTCTTTTTGTTTATCAAGAAGTTTACGTTTACGTGAGATATCCCCGCCATAACATTTTGCTAAAACGTTTTTACGGATAGCTTTAATCGTTGAACGCGCCACAATTTTTTGTCCAACTGCTGCTTGAATTGGTACTTCAAATTGTTGACGTGGGATTAATTCTTTTAGTTTTTCAACAATAATTTTACCACGATCATATGCAAAGTCACGGTGTACGATAAAGCTTAATGCATCGACTTGCTCACCATTTAGTAAAATATCCATTTTCACTAATTTAGATGGCTGGTAACCAATTAGTTCATAGTCAAATGATGCATAACCCTTCGTATTGGATTTCAAATAGTCAAAGAAATCATAAACAATTTCTGCTAAAGGCATTTCGTAAATAATGCTTACACGAGATGTATCAATATAATCCATTGTCATGAAATTACCACGCTTCATTTGACAAAGCTCCATGACCGCTCCAACATAATCATTTGGCACCATAATTGTAGCTTTTACATATGGTTCCTCAACACGATCAATTTTTTGCGGATCTGGCATAAAGGATGGATTATCTACTTTGATGGAAGAACCATCTGTCATATGGACTTCGTAAATTACCGACGGCGCTGTTGTAATTAGGTCAATATTAAATTCACGCTCAATACGCTCCTGGATAATCTCCATATGTAGTAATCCTAAGAATCCACAACGGAAACCAAAACCAAGTGCTTGAGATGTCTCAGGCTCATACTGTAGAGCCGAGTCATTTAACTCTAATTTTTCTAAAGCTTCACGTAAATCATTATATTTAGCTGTATCGATTGGGTATAAGCCACAGTAAACCATTGGGTTCAAGCGACGGTAACCTGCTAAAGGTTCAGTTGCAGGACGATTAGCATAGGTTACCGTATCCCCTACGCGTGTGTCGCCTACATTTTTAATGGATGCTGTCAAGTAACCTACATCCCCAACCGTTAATTCATCTTGTGGCACAACTTTTGGTGTATGTACCCCAACTTCAATCACTTCGAACTCCGCACCTGTTGCCATCATTTTAATTTTATCACCCGGCTTTATGGTACCGTTGATAACACGAATAGATATGATAACACCTTTATAGGCATCATAAACTGAGTCAAATATTAAAGCTTGTAGAGGTGCGTCCGGATCACCTGTTGGTGCTGGTACTTTCTCAACGATTTGCTCTAAAATATCCTCAATGCCAATACCTGCTTTAGCAGAAGCTAATACTGCTTCAGATGCATCTAACCCGATAACATCCTCCACTTCTTGGCGTACGCGCTCAGGATCTGCTGCTGGTAAATCAATTTTATTAATAACAGGTAAAATTTCTAAATCATTATCAAGGGCTAAATAAACATTTGCAAGTGTTTGCGCTTCAATACCTTGTGCAGCGTCCACTACTAAAATGGCACCCTCACAAGCAGCTAAACTACGGGAAACCTCATATGTGAAATCGACGTGTCCAGGTGTGTCGATTAAATGGAATGTATACACTTCGCCGTTTTTCGCTTCGTACTTTAATTGAACTGCATTTAATTTGATCGTAATACCTCGCTCACGCTCTAAATCCATTGAGTCGAGGAGCTGTGCTTTCATTTCACGGGATGTTAATGATTTTGTTTGCTCTAAAATACGGTCAGCAAGCGTTGATTTCCCGTGGTCAATATGTGCAATAATAGAGAAATTTCGAATATTCTCTTGTCGTTTTAAACGTGCTTCTCGGTTCATCTTTTCCACTCCTAATTAAACTATAATGAATTATACTATGAACGGTATGCAAAGTACAACAGCAACTGGACTAGAAAGCCTATACTATCAATACTTTCAATGTTTACTTCTGTTTTTAGATTTTACAGTATGAAGTATATAAATGCAGATAAATAAGTTGGGGTTGGAGTGAAAGGTTGAGGAGAAATGGTAAGCAATGTGTCTAATACGTATGTAAATTAACTAGCCGTATTATTATACTTGAAAATCTAAAAAGAGGTGTACTTTTCACCTCTTTTTTAGATGATTTCAATTCAACTTATTGATTACTCGGTTTAGTGGCTTCCTTTGATATAGTATCTTTCCAAAAAACAATTGTTGTGCTATCTCTGACATTGTTAGCTTGGATGTTTCTTAATATGGATCGGATGCTTTCATCATCATGAGGGAAAACGAAAGAATTAAAAATATCTTTCGGATTTGCATAAGGTTCATTCGGGCATTCAATTAACCCATCAGTCGTTAGAAGAAAGCAATTTTCTCCTTGTCTTAATTCCTTAATTCCCACACTATAGCATGGTACATCCTGTTCGAATGTGTTAACTTGTCCAATCCATTCAAAAATTTGTCTTTGTTTGACTTGGTATTGACCGAGTGTAGATAGTTCAGGATGGCATAAATAAAAAATACAATCTCCAACTGAAAGCCACCAACAATATTTACCTTTTCTAGCCATAATTAAGCAAGCTGTTTCCCCTCTAACATTTTTACAAATGGATAAAAACTCCTTAGATTGAAACATACTTACTATTTTTTCTTCTAGCAATTCAAACAACTTTTGATATGTAAAAAAAGTCAGTTACTCAGACAAAGCTGTGTATACTGACTTTTTACATTACTTTAATTGTCTATGGATTGTTGAATAAGATTTGTTAAAACTTCTACACCTTTTTTCTCTAAATGAACACCATCAGGAGCAAAATATTCTGGATGATTAAGCGCTGCGGCATGCCAGTCAATTAGTGTAATATTTTCATGCTCCTCTGCTTTTTGAAGTAAAGCTTCATTCACTTTCCCTTCCCATGAACGGGGCACACGTGTATTCACTAAATAAATATCTGCATTTGCAAATGCGCCAAGAAGTGTATCTATTTGGTCATTCGTAAAATAGCCATTTGTCCCCAATTGGATAATTACTGCATGATTGGCTTGATTAAAACTCGCATAATTTGGTGCTAGTTTGACAGCTTGTGAAACTTGACGACCTATCTTTCCATCGATTGTAATGTTCGGAAAAACCTTATGTAAGCTCGTTGCTATATCGATCATAACCGAATCACCAATTGCCAGTATGTTTTGATAAAAATCATCTTTCTCAGGCGCAACATTCGCTTCATTTTCTTCTGGCTTTGGTGTTTCTATACCTGGAACATCAGCCACATCTTCCTTATTAGTCGAAGGATCGTCGTTCGGTGTGTCTGGTTGTTTGTCATGTTCTATTTGATTGGTTGTAGGTGCATCACCATTAATTTTAACGGCAGTTGGATACGAATCCGTTGAACTTTGCTGGCCTTCTCCCACAACCCCTGTGATCCCTGTGAAAAACACAAGGAGGAAAAGCGGAACCATGACAGCTGATACTTTTCTTGAAAATGTGAGGCTTTCCCATTTATTTTTATTAAAGACTAGATATTTTCGATAATATGCCCAGAATCCTTCTTTACGGATAGGCATTTCAATGAAGCGATAGGAAAGTTCTGCAATCGTCACGATGAGTATTATCTGAAGCGCAATTCGCCAATAGGAGGGGTTACCAATTTCATGTATAGGTGTACCTAAAACCATGACAGGATAATGCCAAAGATAAATTCCGTAGGATCGTGAGCCAATCCAACAAAGTGGTTTCCACGCAAGCATTCTCCCCAAAATGCTGACTGGGTGACAAATACAAGCAATTAATACTGCTGCATTCAAGCAAAATAGAAACATCCCCCCTCTATAGAGGAATGTTTGAAATTCATCAACATACATAATGCTGACAAGAAAAATAGTAAACGTAATAAAGCTTATACCATTCAACTTCTTCATATGGCTTATTGAAAGTTTTTGTGCTGATAGTCTTTTCATTGGCCAAACAAGCGCTAACCAACAGCCAATTAATAATTCAAAACAGCGTGTGTCCGTTCCATAATATACACGACTTGGATCAGCACCTGGCTGGTACAGTGCCGCCATTAATAATGCTGAGCAAATAGCACCTATAAAAACAATCTTTGCTAGTTTACTTTGTTTTTTCACAACATAAAGCCCAATCATTAAGAGCAATGGCCAAATCACATAAAATTGTTCTTCAATGGCTAATGACCATAAATTTTTTAAGGGTGATGGAGAGCCGAAACTATCAAAATAAGAGAGTTTATGAAAGATGAACCACCAATTACTTGAATAGAAAATAGAAGACAGTGCATCTCCACGTAATGTATGAAGAAGCTCTTTATGAAAGAGCATTGCCCAAACAAACGATGTAATAATCATAACGTAGGCAGCTGGTAGTAAACGTCTAAATCGTCCAATCCAAAATTTCTTTAGACTGACTGTTAATTGGTTGCCCTTTAAAGGTAAAATGGTAGAGGTGATCAAATAGCCTGATAGTACAAAAAAGATGTCAACTCCTAAAAAGCCACCTCTAGCCCAACTGAAGTTAAAATGATAAGCAATAACTGCTAATACGGCTAATGCTCGAATCCCGTCTAGTCCAGGAATGTAACGATGATTTAATGACTTGCCTGACATACTATTCCTTCCTTCAATAATCTATAAAACCTGTTGTCAAGTAATGAAATATCTTGATTGAACATCATCCCCTCTCAAATTTTTTAGTTTGTTCACTTATATGTTTGACGTTTGAGAAACGATAAAAGTTTTAGATAAATATTGAATGTCATTACTTTTCTAATCTCTTAAAAAAATTCATCCTCTACATATGTATGTGTAAAAAGGCATTACCATAAATGGTAGATACTACAAAAGCTCTTTCACCTTATTTGCATATGCCTTCATTCATTAAAATCGTGAGCCAACTTGAAAATTATAAGACAAGAACTGAGCAATGGAAAGCCCAATAATTAGATTTTTTTCTGGAAAATTTATTATGATAGAATATTAAAAAGTGAGCCTACAAGAGACTCACTTTTTTAATAATAATTTTATTTTTTTGAATCATTAACAAATGCTTTTGATATGGCTTTCCCGATTACTGCTATCGTTCGATTTACCTCTTCTTCTGTATTGCCAATCCCACCAATTTCAATAATCATCATTTGCTTTCCTAAATCTTGATTATATCTTCCATCGACACCATCTCCACTTTTGGAAATAACACCTTTTGATATTTTCGGAACAATGGCATTCAATGTGGATGATAAACTTTCTGCATAGGCTGTGTTCCAGCGGTAATTAGCATGCTCTGCCCCAACAACGATAGCGATTTTCGCATAGTTTTCCCCATTATATGAGATCGTTGTAAGATCATGTTTTAAAGAATCACGATGTAAATCTAATATTAAATCATAATTATTTGTTTCTAGATGCTTACTAAGAAAAGGTCTCATTACGTCATAAGATTGGTGATATCCCTTACCCTGTGCTTGCAATTCTTTCATAATATCTACATCAAGAACATCTGTCTTTAAGCCATTTACATTAAAATGATTCACAATCTTATCCTTTAGACTCATAATATTGACGGTTTCATGAGAAGTCGCTACCTTACCACTCACAGCTTTTACCATCGGTTCGTATGCTTCATAAGTATGCGTAAATAATACTAACACTTTAAACGGGTCTAAATCTGGTTCGGGCTCTTTCGTTTGTTCAAGTACATTTTGTTCTTCTAGATTAGTAGCGGCAAACACGACTTGTTTATCTTCAGGTTGTTTAATCGGAGTCGATGCTTGCTTGTTGAACGGAAGTTGCCCAGCAATGACAGGTAATACGAAAAAGAACAATAATATACCAAATGACCATTGTAGTTTTTTTAGCAAAGTCACACCCTCCTCCCCATATCGTATGGAGGGGG